>BNJT01001246.1_pt1 | contig 27049 bp, 45 predicted proteins | sample 8540491 | NCBI WGS metagenome assembly BNJT01 (sample SAMD00202455, study PRJDB9452) | human saliva metagenome | host: Homo sapiens | reverse complement strand
TCGATGTTTAGGTGTGAGAAGATTACAGTAAATAGAATAGAATAAAATAGCCATGATATTCGATCAGTCCTTGCAAGCCTACGTTCACGAAGTAGATAATGTTCTTGTAGCTTGGGAAGAAAAGACCAAGTGGAAACTTTTGAGATGGAAGCTCAGTTGCTTGCAGCCAATTACCATAAAAATCTTTACCGTATTCTTGCTTTTATACTGCCTCATTTACAAGAATTTTACGGGTATTTGACAGATGAAGAAGCTACTGAAAAATTGGGTAAACCCATCATCGAGCCAGAAAGACAAACCGTTACTTTCTGCGATCAAACTTTTGATGATATTCATATCTTTTCTTTTGACTATCAGGGGCAGGCATTTGAGAGTCTGGAGAATTTTGCCATTGATGGTTAAGGTCTGTTTTCAGTTTTAAAAAGAAGGAGAGAGACTGATGAGTACTGCTGATTTTGTCTTTATTGAGAGTAAAGACCCCATATTCCTAGATTTACAAGCCTTTTGTACTGCTTTGAGAGAAAAATTCCCAGGTATTTTGATCAGAGAAAGGACTAATCCTGAAAAAGCATACTCGCTTTCTTGGGATTATCAAAGTCCTCAGCTTACTTTGGAAAGTTCTCTGAGTAGCAAGAAAAATGTTTTTGTGATTGATTACTTTGATTCAACAAATAGATTACAAGATTATGCCTCCTATATCATCTGGCTTCGGAAATGGTTTCCACCTGAAGAGAAGGTTTCCTTTTGTGATGAAGGTTATGAGTATGTGTTTGAACTTCCTAGTGATTTATCCCAAAAGGAGTTGGAAAACTACTTACGAACAAGGTTTGATGAGTGAAGAAGAAGTTCGAAAACGAATAATGATATGGAAAAGTTGAAAAGGAGAATCAGATGCTTACTAAAGATGATATGTTAGTTGCTTTGCATGATGCAATTACTGAAGACCAAGAATTTGAGTTGGCAGACGAGATTGTAGATGCCATGGAGGCTTACCCTCAACCCTTTGATTTGGTTGACCCCGTCTTAGACTTTATTTCCAAGCATCCTGAAGTAGATTTTGGAGCTCCAGGTGAGTTGGTTCACTTTGTAGAGCGATTTTATCATCAAGGCTATGAGGAATTATTGATGGAGTCAGTTCTAAAAAGTCCAACTGTGCATAACATCTGGATGCTTCATCGATGCTATAATGACAATGATCCAAATCTAGTCCGGCAGATTCAGACTTTGGTTGGAGAACTCAAGAAGGATAAGACTCTTGATTCACAAGTAAGAAGCATGATTGAAGACTTAACTTGGTAGAGGGAGGTGATGCAGCATCACCTTTTTATCTTTCCTTATGTTGAAAAAGAAGGCAGAATTTTTGGGTGTTTTAAGGAAACTATTAAACCAGAATTTTTGTTTAAAAGCATTATTATAAAAGAGAAATCTCTAATTTCATAATCTATAAGCAAACGCTTGCATTCCTTTTTTTATTGGATTATAATAGGTTGGTATAAATCCTTTTGTAATAATAAAAATTTAGAAGTTTTAGAAAGTAAGGATTTAGAATATTTGTAGTCAAAAATACAATGTTGTTTCTTACTAAAGGGAGATAGATATGGCAATGATAGAAGTGCAACATCTTCAGAAAAATTTTGTGAAGACAGTAAAGGAGCCAGGATTGAAGGGAGCTTTGCGCTCCTTTGTTCATCCTGAAAAGCAGACCTTTGAAGCGGTCAAGGATTTAACTTTTGAAGTTCCAAAAGGGCAGATTTTAGGATTTATCGGGGCAAATGGTGCTGGGAAGTCGACAACTATCAAAATGCTGACAGGAATTTTGAAGCCGACATCTGGTTTTTGTCGGATTAACGGCAAGATTCCGCAGGACAATCGCCAAGATTATGTCAAGGATATTGGAGTCGTTTTCGGACAACGCACCCAGCTATGGTGGGATTTGGCACTGCAAGAGACCTACACGGTCTTGAAGGAAATTTACGATGTACCGGACTCGCTTTTTCATAAGCGCATGGACTTTTTGAATGAAGTTTTGGATTTGAAGGATTTTATCAAGGACCCCGTGCGAACTCTTTCACTTGGGCAACGGATGCGGGCGGATATTGCAGCTTCCTTGCTTCACAATCCCAAGGTTCTTTTTTTAGATGAGCCGACTATTGGTTTGGACGTGTCGGTCAAGGATAACATTCGTCGGGCAATTACTCAGATCAATCAAGAGGAAGAAACTACTATTCTCCTGACTACTCATGATTTGAGTGATATTGAGCAACTCTGTGATCGGATTTTTATGATTGATAAGGGGCAAGAGATTTTTGATGGGACGGTTAGCCAGCTCAAGGAAACCTTTGGCAAGATGAAGACTCTTTCCTTTGAACTGCTACCAGGTCAAAATCATCTCCTTTCTCACTATGAAGGCCTGCCTGATATGACCATTGATAGACAAGGTAATACTCTCAATATTGAATTCGACAGTTCCCGCTATCAGTCGGCAGATATCATCAAGCAAACCCTGTCTGATTTTGAAGTCCGTGATTTGAAGATGGTAGATACGGATATTGAAGATATTATCCGTCGCTTCTATCGAAAGGAGCTCTAAGATGGTCAAATTGTGGAGACGTTATAAACCCTTTATCAATGCAGGGATTCAGGAGTTGATTACCTATCGAGTCAACTTTATTCTCTATCGGATTGGTGATGTCATGGGGGCTTTTGTGGCCTTTTATCTCTGGAAGGCAGTCTTTGACTCCTCCCAGGAGCCTTTGATTCAGGGCTTCAGTATGGCAGATATCACCCTCTACATCATCATGAGTTTTGTGACTAATTTATTAACTGAGTCAGATAGCTCCTTTATGATAGGTGATGAGGTAAAAGATGGCTCGATTATCATGCGTTTGCTGAGACCAGTACATTTTGCAGCCTCTTATCTTTTCACAGAGCTTGGTTCCAAGTGGTTGATTTTTATCTCTGTTGGACTGCCATTTTTAAGTGTCATTGTTTTGATGAAAATCTTATCTGGGCAGGGTATTGTAGAAGTGCTAGGATTAACTGTCCTTTATCTCTTTAGCTTAACTCTGGCTTATCTGATTAACTTTTTCTTTAATATCTGTTTTGGATTTTCAGCCTTTGTATTTAAAAATTTATGGGGTTCTCAAGTATTTAAGGCTTCACTAGTATCCTTTATGTCTGGCAGTTTGATTCCTTTGGCTTTTTTTCCAAAGGTGATTTCAGATATTCTCTCCTTCTTGCCTTTTTCATCCTTAATTTACACTCCGGTCATGATTATTCTTGGGAAATACGATACCAGTCAGATTCTTCAAGCACTTTTGCTTCAGTTTCTGGCTTATAGTGATGGTGGGCTTGTCTCAGTTGATTTGGAAACGAGTCCAGTCATTTATCACCATTCAGGGAGGTTAGGATGAAAAAATATCAACGCATGCATCTGATTTTTATCAGACAATACATCAAGCAAATCATGGAATACAAGGTGGATTTTGTGGTTGGTGTCTTGGGAGTCTTTCTGACTCAAGGCCTGAACCTCTTGTTTCTCAATGTGCTCTTTCAACACATTCCTTCGCTAGAAGGATGGACCTTTCAAGAAATTGCCTTTATCTATGGATTTTCCTTGATTCCAAAGGGATTAGATCATCTCTTTTTTGACAATCTCTGGGCTTTAGGTCAACGGCTAGTTCGAAAAGGGGAGTTTGACAAGTATCTGACTCGTCCTATCAATCCTCTCTTTCACATCCTCGTTGAGACCTTTCAGATTGATGCCTTGGGTGAACTTTTGGTCGGTGGAATCTTACTAGCGACAACGGCGACTAGCATTGCTTGGACTCTTCCAAAATTCCTGATTTTTCTAGTTTGTATTCCTTTTGCGACCTTGATTTATACTTCCTTGAAAATTGCGACAGCCAGCATCGCTTTTTGGACCAAGCAGTCAGGTGCCATGATTTACATTTTTTATATGTTTAATGATTTTGCCAAGTACCCGATTTCCATTTACAATTCGCTCCTTCGTTGGTTAATTAGCTTTATCGTGCCTTTCGCCTTTACGGCCTACTATCCTGCCAGCTATTTCTTGCAGGACAAGGATGTCTTCTTTAATATTGGTGGTTTGATTCTGATTTCTCTTATCTTCTTTTGTATCTCTTTAAAACTTTGGGACAGGGGGTTAGATGCCTACGAAAGTGCTGGTTCGTAAGAGATAAAGTAAGACTAAAATCAAGAAAGGAACTTATGATGTTTGTAATTAAAGAAGTCAAGTATGAAGATCAAAAAAATGGCAGTTGTCGCTGAGATTTTAAAGGATTTGCCAGAATGGTTTGGACTACCAGAAAGCACGCAAGCCTACATCGAAGGAGCCAAGGACTTGAAGGTGTGGGCCGCCTTTCAGGAGAGTAATTTGCTTGGCTTTGTAAGCTTGTCCTATTCTAGTGAAGATTGTGCAGAAATTGATTGTCTAGGCGTGAAAAAATCATTCCAAGGTCAAGGAATTGGAAGGGAATTAATTACGACTATAGAAAGAGAGGCAGTCAAACAAGTGGACTACCTACAGGTCAAAACAGTCGCAGAAGGTTCAAATAAAGATTATGACCGAACAAATGTCTTTTATCGCAGTCTTGGTTTTAAAAAATTAGAGATTTTTCCTCAACTATGGGATCTTAAAAATCCTTGTCAGATTTTGATTAAAAAGATCAACTAAAAGTGCTTGACATCCGCTATCAGAGTGCTATACTAAGAAGGCAATCGCCGATTTAGCTCAGTTGGTAGAGCAACGCACTCGTAAAGCCTAGGTCATAGGTTAGATCCCTACAATCTTATAATGAATAAAAACAGTAAAAAGCGCAAAAAATCACCTCCTGTGCTATACTGTAATTGAAATTTTTTTAGTTTTGGCGTTAGAACTGTTTCCTCAGTCCTAGCGCCTTTTCTATTTGATAAGTCTGCTTGGTGGAGAAATGATTCTTATACTCAATGAAAATCAAAGAGCAAACTAGGGAAGCGAGCCGCAGGCTGTACTTGAGTACAGCAAGACGAAGCTGACGTGGTTTGAAGAGATTTTTGAAGAGTATTAGAATGTGCTGCAATCAATCCCGATATGGTCAAAGCCTGTTTGATATAGCGATTCCCTTGCGTGATGTGTGATGATTTTTTAATGCCAGCACTTTCATAAGACTGTTGAGCGTAGTCAGCAGAGTAAGCTTCTTTAAAGCGCCCCTTTCCAACATATTGTAGGACTGTCCCACGCTTGATTTCAGTGTGGATAGTTTGAGGAGCTTTTCCAAGTAGAGAGGCAATTTCTCTATTTGATTTCCCTTCCTTTTTCCATCGTTCGATTAAGCGACGGCTATCGATTGTAAATGTTTGCCTTTTGTAGTATAATGACTTTGCATCTCTGTGCCTTTCTTGTGTTTGTGGTGAACAACAAGTATAACACAGAGGTGTTTTCTTATGCCTATAAGAGCTTTCATTTGACAATAGGAACCCTTGAAGCTGTTTCGTCAGCTAAACCAAGGCTAGTCTTAGACTTGGCTCGCCAGCTTAACAGCATCAAGCCTCTTATCAAATGAAATCGAGTACTAGCTATAAGCTAGTTGAACCATCTAATTTTTAGGAGGTCTGGGTGGCTAATTTCATTATAGAACTTTCAGTAATGCGAAAAATAATAAAAAAATATGAATAAAAATTTTCTGAAAAACAATTGACAAGTTCTGTTTTTTTCTTGTAAAAATAAGAAAAAAATTAAATACAACACCGAATGAAGTTTAATAGAAGTGGAAAATCGTTTGATTTTTTTCATGACTGTAAATGGACGGAACTCTGGAGAGACCGTAAAAGGCACCGAAGGGGCAAGGCAGGCAACTGCTCAAACTCTCAGGTAAAAAGGACAGAGCAATGATAGAGCGCTTTTTTTGGCATTTATCGATGCATTCCAGAGTACATGTTTTTTTAACATGTGCTCTTTCTTTTGGGGTTGAATAGATAGGAGAATGGTATGTTAAATTTGCTGAAAGAGCTGGATGCTCTGGTATGGGGACCACCCCTTTTGATCTTATTGGTTGGTACAGGGATTTACTTGACTCTTCGTTTAGGACTCTTACAAATTTTGCGTCTCCCTAAGGCCTTCCAGCTTATTTTTTTACCAAAGACAAGGGACATGGTGATGTTTCGAGCTTTGCTGCCTTGTGTACAGCCCTAGCAGCAACTGTTGGTACGGGAAATATCATCGGGGTGGCAACAGCTATCAAGGTTGGTGGACCAGGGGCTCTTTTTTGGATGTGGGTAGCTGCTTTCTTTGGAATGTCAACCAAGTATGCAGAAGGACTACTTGCTATCAAATATCGAACCAAGGATGATCATGGTGCGGTAGCAGGAGGACCGATGCACTATATTCTTCTAGGGATGGGAGAAAAAGTGGCGTCCTCTTGCAATCTTCTTTGCTGTAGCTGGAGTACTAGTTGCACTTTTTAGGGATTGGTACTTTTTACCCAGGTGAATTCCATTACAGAATCCGTGCAAAAATACGGCTAGTATTGATCCGACAATTACTGCACTTGTTTTATCTATTTTCGTAGGGATCGCAGTTTTTGGTGGACTTAAGTCTATTTCTAAGGTTTCAACCACCGTTGTTCCCTTTATGGCTATTGTCTACATCTTGGGAACCTTGACAGTTATTTTCTTTAATATCGAGAAAATCCCTGCAACTTTGGCCTTGGTCTTTACATCAGCTTTTAGTCCAGTGGCTGCAGTAGGAGGCTTTGCAGGAGCCAGTATCCGAACTGCTATTCAAAATGGTGTGGCGCGTGGAGTTTTCTCAAACGAGTCTGGCTTGGGTTCAGCTCCCATTGCGGCTGCGGCAGCTAAGACCAACGAACCGGTAGAGCAGGGGTTGATTTCCATGACAGGAACCTTTATTGATACCTTGATTATCTGTACCCTGACTGGTTTGACAATCTTGGTGACTGGGGTTTGGAGCGGTGATTTGAATGGTGTTGCCTTGACTCAGTCAGCCTTTTCAACAGTCTTTTCATATTTTGGCCCAGCTCTTTTAACAATCTTTTTAGTACTTTTTGCCTTTACCACGATTTTGGGATGGAACTATTACGGAGAGCGATGCTTTGAGTTCCTCTTTGGCGTTCGTTTTATTTGGCTTTATCGTGTGGTCTTTGTTGCTATGGTCTTGCTGGGAGGATTTATCGAGCTGGATATGGTCTGGGTCATTGCGGATATTGTCAATGCTCTTATGGCTCTGCCAAACTTGATTGCACTCTTAGCCTTGTCGCCAGTTGTTATTGCTGAGACTAAGAAGTATTTTTGATAAATAATATAAGATTGATCTTTCCATTTAATGAAAATGCTAGCATCTGTTTGTGAGATGCTGGCTTTTTTTCACTTCTAGGGCTAGTCTTTTGTTTTATGTCCTAAGATGAATGAAATTCAATAGTACATTTTTAATGATGTCCTTTATTTGCACTATTATTTATTGTATAATAGTCAGCATAAATCTTTTTTTTGTTCTGGTATATCTTGTTTCATCTATATGCGAAAGAGAAATAAACAGGAGGTGTTTATGTCAAAAAGATATTCAAAAAAATTAGTGATTTCACAAGGAATAGCGAATCTAGCAGATGTCTTTTTTTAGAGTTGTTGTGATTGCAAATGTGTTTGTCTTATCTGGTTCGGTCATTTCAACCTCCCTAGTGCCAATTCTGATAGGTCTATCCTCCTTTTTAGCCAGTTTCTTAGTTCCATTAGTAACGAAGAAATTAGCTTTAAATCGTGTTCTTTTTCTTGACTCAATTTGGTAAGACGATTCTGCTAGCCATTTTGGTTTTTCTACTTAAGCAATCTGAAACTATTTCCCTCTTTTTTTATATGCTATTGTCACTTTAATCTCCATTTTGGATGGTTTTGCAGCACCTGTTTCCTATGCGATTGTTCCAAGCTATGCAAGAGATTTAGCTAAAGCGAATGCAGCCATCTCAATGAGTGGTGAAAGTGTACAGCTAGTTGGTTGGGGCTTAGGAGGCTTCTTATTTGCGAGTCTGGGAATGAAGCCTAGCCTGCTCATTGTGTTAGCCTTGTTTACAATTTCTACGATTTTGATGGTTGCTTTGCCACTTGTAGAAAAAGAAGAGTTGTCCTCTGAAACGAGTTTTGAGACGCTCACAAAAGGTTGGCGGCTGGTGGTTGAAAAATCAAGATTACGCTTTATTGTCCAGACTAATCTCTTAGAAATCCAAGCTAATGCTATCTGGGTATCTTCTGTTTTACTTGTTTTTTTGTGACTGAAATTTTACATCAGTCAGAAAGCTATTGGGGCTACGTCAATACGGCCTATTCCTTGGGGATTATCTTGGGAGGAGCTATTATCTTCCGTCTAGCCGAGAAAGTTGTTACCTATAAGTATCAAACTATGACCTTTTCTTTGTTATCGACAGCACTAGTAACTCTGTTGATATTACTATTTCCAAATCCACCTGCTTTTCTATTCCTATCTCTAGTAATTGGTTTTCTATCTCAGATTAAGGAAGTTCCTGAGAGCGTATTATTACAGGAATCGGTTGATGAGAAGGAACTTGTGAATGTTTACTCTGTTATCGAAGTTGTCTCTACCTTGGCCTTTTCTGCCTCTGTTTTTCTAATGAGTTCTATCACAGAATATTTTGGTGTATTTACTGGTTTCGGTCTGGCTATCTTCTGCTTGCTAGTAGAGTCCATCTTAGTTTTAAGAAACAAGCATCAGATAAATTAACGTTTATGATCACACATCTGGTGTGATTTTTTTTGTTTTCATAAAAATTTTTTATCAGTGCAATTTAAAATATATATTATGCAAGGTATAGATTCTGTGTTAGACTTATTGTCAACGAAAAGCTAATGAGTCATCAATCAAGACAAGGATTTGTTCAATAGGCTGATGAGATTTCGTAAGATTTTCGCAGAAACCATTCAATTACAAAACGAAAAAGAGGTCCCCTTATGACAACATTTACTATCCACACAGTAGAATCAGCACCAGCAGAAGTTAAAGAAGTTCTTGAAACGGTACAAAAAGATAACAATGGCTATATTCCAAATCTTATCGGTCTTTTGGCCAATGCCCCAACAGCCCTAGAAGCTTACCGAACTGTTGGAGCTATTAACCGTCGCAATAGTCTAACACCTGTTGAGCGAGAAGTGGTGCAAATCACGGCAGCTGTAACCAATGGTTGTGCCTTTTGCGTCGCTGGTCACACAGCCTTTTTCTATCAAGCAAATCCAGATGAATGATGACCTACTCCAAGCCCTTCGCAATCGCACTCCAATCGAAAGCGATCCTAAGCTGGATACCCTAGCTAAGTTTACCTTGGCAGTCATCAATACCAAAGGGCGCGTAGGAGATGAGGCTCTTAGTGAATTCCTTGAAGCTGGCTACACGCATGAAAATGCCCTAGATGTCGTTCTTGGTGTCAGTCTAGCAAGTCTTTGTAACTATGCTAACAACCTAGCTAATACACCGATTAATCCAGAATTACAACCTTATGCATAAGATGAGGACAAAGTATGGGATTTTTTTCAGAAGAATTTTTTTAAGCTGGTTAGACCAGCACGCTGATGAAATTGACAAAAAAATCATGTCAAGCTGGAGAAGAACTGATTGAGAAAAATTGCTGCAGAAGGCGCCTTTCGTGTAGGGGTTCCCAAAAGTTCTTGGAGGGCTAGGTGGAAATGATCAAGATGTTATCGATATCCTTGCTGAACTCGCTCAACATTCCTTAACAGCCTCCTTTATCTCATGGGGGCAACGAACTTTAATAGACAATATTCTACATACTGATAATGCTTATTTCAAAGAAGTTTACTTGGAAAAAAACTCTTATCAGGGGAATATGCAGGTGCTACTGCCTTATCTAATGCAGTCAAGTATCTTTCGGACCTAGAGGAATTAAATGTTCGAATTCTTGAAGAAAATGGGAACTATTACCTAAAAGGCCGACTTCCTTGGGTAACCAACGCTCGTAGGAATCGATTCCTCACTATATTTGTAGCAGGATTTGCAGATGATCCAAGTAAGACTTACGTAGTAGCCGTACCATCGGACGCAGAAAACTTTAGTCGTTCCGAAGATTTGGAATTTGTCTCTCTCCAAGGAGGAAATACAGCAGCTCTGACTTTTAACAAGGTCCCTTTAAAGGAAGAGTGGATTCTATCGAGGGATGCCCATCAATTTTTAGCGCAAAATCGTCCAGCCTTTTTAGGCTACCAATTTGGCCTAGCCTTTGGTTTGGCTGAACGTTCACTCTCAGAAGTCGAAAAAGAATTGGGAAAACGAGGTGTCTTGAAGGAAGAATGGCATCATCAGGTCGAACAGTTAGATGCTATTCGACATTCTCTCTATCAAGGACTATCTGAAGAGTCCTATTTCGTTAGAAATCCGCGTGAGCTATTCCAGTTACGAATTGATATTGTTGATGTTGTTGCTCAAAGTCTCTTGTTAGAACTACAAGCTGGTGGCGGTAGAGGATACTTTAGTAAATCGACATCCGGTTTCATACGTCGTTGGAATGAAGGTGCTTTTTGCCAATTGTTTCTCCTAGTGCAGTGCAATTGCGACATATTCTAGCGACAAACTAACAATAAAGAAAATAAAAACGAGGTTTATCTTTTTAAACTTCGTTTTTTAGTCCTCCATTTAAGCGCTTTTATGCTATACTGATAATAACATGACTATTGGAGGTTCACATGAAAAAAACTCCCCTTAGCCTTTTCAGGGTGCTTATTGGGATTGGCTGGAGCAGGCAAATCTCATCTTGGATATTTTTTTCCGCTATTATCACACGTCTTTAGTTTGTCAGGCTTGATTTTATGGTTTTATTTTTTTGGTAGAGCCATCTCAATAACTGGCATGAAAGTAAGCAAGAACTTAAAGAAAGCTCCCTGTTTTGTCAGGAATGGCAACCTTTCCCAATGGCAGGGAATGATTTTATCAACGTATTTCATTACGAATCTTACCCCCTGAACATGAGCATTGTTGCACAGATTCTCTGGTGGTTTGCTTTTCTTCTAGATGTGGGGTTACCTCATCTTATACTTTACAAAGAACTATGTCTTAGATAAACAAAGATACGAGTGCAACACCAACTTGGACGGTTCTTTATGTAGGGGTATAGCAGTAGCGAGCTTGACCTACCCAGTGGTGGGTATTATAGGGATTGCCTATGGAGCTTGGATTTTTTTGGTTTTATCTTAACCCTTTATCCTTTATCCTCTGATTTATCAAGATTTGAAAAAGAAATCCATTACCACTAGCTTTACTAGGGGCAAGAAGGGAATCTATTGTGCTCCCATTTTTCTCTCCTGTTTAGCAGCACTAGTTCGGATAGGGAGGTCCAGACTCTTCCTAGCTGGATTTTTGCTAGTCATGATCCTTGCATCACAGACTTTCTTTTTCTTTGTCCTTAGTCGCTTGCCAAGAATTTTAAAACAGGGCTTCCAACCAGCCTTTTCAGCCCTAACTTTCCCAACTATCATCACGGCAACTTCCTTGAAAATGGCCCAGGGTATCCTACAGTTTCAAGTTCTTAACCTCCTCGTTTTGGTTAGAAACTATCATTTGTTTAACAATCCTCATCTACGTATTAGTAGAATATATGAGATATTTAAGAAAACTAAAAAGACCCCCTAGCACTGAGAAGTGTTAGGGGTTGTTCTATCTTGAACGTGTAAATCAATTAGATCAGCTTTCTCCTACTGTTCTTCATGTTCGGATAAAAAACAATAAGTCATAGTCCCAAAGATGGCTCCAATACTAAGACCAAAGACCAGTAAGGGGATCATTATCTCTGTTTGGATGATTTTTTCCAAGAATGTTGAAAGGGGTACCTGCTGAACGAAGAGTTTATGAAAGAGTAGCAGGGCAAATAAGCCAATCTCAATAATTATAAATACCAACCAACTACGAACTTTTATTTGGTGTTTGCTGTAAGTTTTGTAGATGATTTCTGATTTATCATCCTTTTCAAGATTCAGCTCTTTGACAGCTCTTTGGGCTTTTATACTCATGAACAAAATGAGTCCAAAATAGATGTAGGGCATAACCGATTGAACAATTTCTATAAAGCGTCCAAACAAAATATAGAACAGGAAGAGAAAGAAGGAAGAGTAAAAGATTTGGACCATGGAACGGGCGCAAGCCTTGTAGATAACCTCTTGACGGCATTCATCAAAAGGGCCCTTGGATATGAAAGAAATTTCGAAGTAAGCGAGTTGTTAAGTCTTCTTTTTTCATGGTAGGGACCTCTTAATAACATTGTTTTTGATTAACTTCTTTAAAGAGTTGATAGAGAGTATAGAAGTAGACTAGACTAAAAACAATACAGATGGTTAGAAATAGTAGATATCTCCAATCCATAGAATTCGTTATCAGTTGTGGGAGAGATACGAGAATAAAGCAGAGAGATGAGTTTAAGAGGCGTATTTTTTTTGATGTGATTTTCTGAAATCTTTGTCCTTTGTTCAAGACAGGAAGGGCTAAGAGGAAGATAATCAGAAAAGGACGCGTAATTTGGCCATAAACTAGGAAAACTGTCATAAAGATACTGATCAAAATATGGCTGAGAATTAAAGTTACTAGTGATTTCATAAGCTTCCTCCTAATCGTCGTCTTGATCTTCCTTGGCTTTTTGAATCCGAAGGGAGACACCGCTCTGCATGATCAATCCGAAGAATAAAGTTGCTACGATAGTTGTCACAAAATGTTCTGTATTTAAAAGAGAACTAAGATAATTTTTACTATCATCCGTCAAGACATTAAGAAGTGGTATTCCAAATAACATGACTGATCCATAGATTAGACCCGCTTTCAGACCAGGAAAACGTAACTGTTTCTTTTCCTTTTGGCTCAACATATCAGGATCGATGGCTGTGATACCCGTTTTCTTGGTTTGAGAGAGCACATAGAAGGCACAAACCAAGGAAATCAGAAAAAAATAATGATTGGATATCCGAAAAGCGACCATTTTGGGGATATTTATAAGCAAGGACAAAGGGGATGAAATTGCCTAAAGTCATGAGGTAAAAGAGAATCATAAAGACTTTTATTCCCGATGTGGTCAGCCTCGCGTCGTTTGTGTTCATCAAGTGGCCCTGAAATGCCATAGATACGTTTGATTAGTTTTTCATAGAGGGGTTCTTTTTTCATGGGTAATTTCTCCTAAATGAACGATGTTATTTTGTTTCTTTTACGAATTGATAGAGACAATAGAGATAAGTAATAGAAGAAAGGATAGCGATAGTTAGCAGTATATAATATTTCCAATTGCTTTGAAATGAGCGTCAGTTGTAGTAAGGATAGAAAAGATAGAATCATAAAGAATAGTGCTAGGTTGAGTATGCGCGTTTTTTGGGAGTCGATCTTTAGATAAGTCAGTCCTTTATTGAGGGCTGGAACAAAGACTGGAAGGAGGATTATATCGTAGATGGGCAAGTTCCCTGAAACGATGATGAAGATGAGTAGAGAAGCAAACAAAAGATGATAGGTCAGTAAAGTTACTAGTGATTTCATAAGGCACCTCCTAATCCTGGTCTTTTTTAGCTCTTACAATACGAAGTGAGTCGACAATATGCACCATCACTCCGAAAAAGAAAGCTCCCAGTATAGTTTTAAAAATATGTTTTGTATTTAGAAGAGAACTGATAAAATTTGGATTTTCACTTGTTAGGGTATCAATGAGTGGAATTATAAAAAATATCACTGTTCCATAAATCGAACCTGCTTTCAGACCAGGATAACGTAACTGTTTCTTTTCTTTTTTCATGAGTTTCCTCCTAATCCTTATCCTGCTCTTTTTTAGCTCTTGCAATGCGACGGGAGATGAGGAACTGTATGCTCGCTCCGAAGAAGATAGAACCGAAAATGCTTGCTAAACCATTTCTTATAGTGAGAAGAGAATGGAAATAGTCCTGACCTTCACCAGTAAGTATACTGAGAAGAGGGGTTATAAAAAACATCCATAGGCCAAAGAACAAACCTGCTTTAAGACCAGGGTAGTGTAGTTGCTTATTTTCTTTCTCACTCAACATATCTGGTTCAATAGTTGTAATCCCTGTTTTTTGCATTTGGTAGGTGACGTAGCCAGCAGAGATGAGGGCAATCACTAAAATCAGAGGAGGATAGACTAGAGCCACTAGTTGAGGATATTTATAGGCTAGAACGAGTGGAATAAGATTTCCGAAAATCATCAGATAAAAGAGAATCATAAAGACTTTATTTCCGATGCGGTCAGCTTCGCGCCGTTTGTATTCGTCCAGTGGATCAGAAATACCGTAAGTGCGTTTGATGAGCTTTTCAGTGATAGTTTCTTTTTTCATTTTTCTTCTCCTTTTTAACAATCATCCTCCCAAAAGAGACTGTTGAGGTCAGTTTGGAGGCTTCGAGCGAGATTGAGACAGAGTTCCAGGGTGGGATTGTACTTTATCGTTTTCAATCATATTGATGGTTTGTCTCGAGACACCGATATCCTTGGCAAGTTCGAGTTGGGACTTGCCCAGTTCCTTGCGGAATTCTTTCACACGATTCATGCTTCCTCCTTTTTAGATTGTGTCACATATATTTGACTATAGTATATTCTTTTTGAAAAATAAAATGTCAACTATTTTTGACATATTTTTTTAAGAGAAAGTTGATGAGGATATTTCCATTATAAAAATCTTCTAGCGATTTTATGCTATTTTTATGCTATAATGAAAGAAAAAGTACAGAATTATAAGAGTGAATTGGATAGACTGAAAGCTATCCACTAAAGAAAGAGCAGAAAATGAACCATAAGATTGCAATTTTATCAGACATTCATGGCAATACGACGGCCTTAGCTGGAGTGCTTGAGGACGCTAAAAATTTGGGGAGCGACTGAATATTGGCTTTTGGGAGATATTTTTCTTCCTGGGCCGGGAGCAAATGACTTGGTGGCTCTTTTGAAAGGCCTACCCATTACAGCATCCGTTCGAGGAAACTGGGATGATTGTGTCTTAGAGGCTTTAAGTGGGCAATATGGTCTAGAAGATCCCGAAGAAATTCAGTTTCTCAGGATGACTCAGTATTTGATGGAGCGCATAAACCCCGAGCATATTGATTGGTTGAGAAAGCTACCTATGATAGCCAAGAAAGAAGTCGAAGGCTTGCGTTTTTCTCTTTCTCATAATTTGCCTGAGAAAAATTATGGTGGTGATTTGCTGGTTGAAAATGATACCGAAAAATTTGACCAGCTACTTGATGAAACTACTGATGTAGCCGTCTATGGACATGTTCATAAACAGCTCTTGCGTTATGGTAGCCAAGGTCAACAAATCATCAATCCAGGTTCGATTGGTATGCCTTATTTTAACTGGAAAGGGCTGAAAAATCACCGTGCCCAGTATGCCTTACTTGATGTTGAAAAATGGTGAATTGGTCAATATCCAATTTCGTAAGGTTGCCTATGATTATGAAGCAGAGCTAGAATCAGCCAAGGACAAAAGGCCTTCCTTTTATCGAAATGTATGAAGAGTTACGACGTGAGGACAACTATCAAGGCCATAATAGAGATTTGTTAGCTAGCCTCAATTGAAAAAAAGCATGGTTATATCAGAGGATGTCAAAAATTATTTTTGATTTTTTTGTAAAAGGTTGCTTTAACGAACAGATACTAAATAAAAACGATTGGATTAGCCAATCGTTTTTTTAATATATCTTATTGTAATTGAGATTGATCTGGTAGGTAAGAACCACCGAGATAGGTTTTGCTGAGTTTTTCAAGGGTTCCATCTTGGTAGAGTTCTTTGAGAACCTTGTCAAATTGTTCTTTAAATTCTTTTTCGTCGCTTGAGAAGATGATGTAGTTGTTTGGATTGTCATTGCTTTCCAAGTCGACTACGTTCAAGTCTAAACCTCGCTCTTGGATAATTTTTTGAACAGAGATTTTATCAAAGATTAGGAAATCAAACTCGCCATTCGAAAGGTCAGTCAGACGTTTAGCGACATCCTCACCAGAGTATTGGATAGTTGCAGGATTGTCGGAGTGGCTTTGATTCCAGTCGGTAACAACCTTGGCAGTAGAAGTTCCAGTATCATCCTGGGTTGTTTTACCAGCGATGTCTTGAAGAGAGGTAAGAGCCTTGTCTTTTCTGCTCACAAGAACCAAAGGATTTTTTGCGATAGGTAGAGAGTAGAGGTATTTGTCTGCTCTTTCTTTGGTGTAGATCAAGTTGTTGGCAGCAGCTTGGTAACGGCCAGCATCCACTCCAGGGAAGATACTTTCCCAAGCAGTTTTTTGAAATTCAATCTTGTATTGATCTAGTTTTTCATCGACTGCTTTTAAAACCTCAACATCATATCCAGTCAAATTACCATCTTTTTCAAAATCAAAAGGTGGGATGTCTCCAGCAGTTGCTACGACAATGGTTTTAGGACTAGCAGTGGCAGTAGAAGTACTATCTAGTTTGGCTTGTCCACAGGCGACCAACAAGGGACTGATGGCTAATAATAAGAATAATTTTTTCATAAGATAATGGTATCTAGTTTACCAGACAATCAATCAGATATCTAATATATTTTTTTATGGAGATGATAGAGAAAACATTATAATTTTAAAACTGGAGCCTAGAACTGACAGTTGAATTTGGGAAAAGATAATTTGTTTCACTAATGAAAAAAATCTCTGCAAGCTCTTTTCAGAATGTGGTAAAATGGAAGCAGTAGAAATAGAAAAGGAAATCAATTATGAAATTTCTTGAGTTAAATAAAAAACGTCATGCGACTAAGCATTTTATTGATAAACCAGTTGATCCCAAGGATGTTCGAACAGCTATTGAAATCGCAACCTTGGCACCGAGTGCTCACAACAGTCAGCCTTGGAAGTTTGTTGTGGTTCGTGAGAGAAATGCTGAACTAGCAAAATTAGCTTACGGTTCAAACTTTGAGCAAGTAGCATCTGCCCCTGTAACCATTGCCTTGTTTACAGATACTGACCTAGCTAAACGAGCTCGCAAGATTGCCCGTGTTGGTGGAGCAAAGAACTTCTCAGAAGAACAACTTCAGTACTTTATGAAAAATCTTCCAGCAGAGTTTGCGCGTTACAATGAACAACAAATCAGTGACTACTTGGCTCTTAATGCTGGGCTTGTAGCTATGAACTTGGTCCTTGCATTGACTGACCAAGGAATCGGATCAAATATTATCCTTGGTTTTGACAAATCAAAAAGTCAACGAAGTCTTGGAAATCGAAGAACGCTTCCGTCCAGAGCTCTTGATCACAGTAGGGATACACAGACGAGAAGTTAGAACCAAGTTACCGCTTGCCAGTAGATGAAATTATCGAAAAAAAGATAGGAAGAAAAAAATGACAGTTATTAATTTTACAGCAGAAGTAGAAAAAAACGTAAAGAAGACCTCTTGGCTGACTTGTTTTAGCCTTTTTGGAAATCAACTCAGAACGCGATGACAGCAAGGCAGATGCGCAGCATCCATTTGGACCTGGTCCAGTAAAAGCCTTGGAGAAATTCCTTGAAATCGCAGACCGCGATGGCTACCCAACAAAAAATGTCGACAACTATGCAGGACATTTTGAGTTTGGTGAAGGGAAGAAGTTCTCGGTATCTTTGCCCACATGGATGTGGTACCTGCAGGTAGCGGATGGGATACTGATCCTTACACTCCAACTATCAAAGATGGTCGTCTCTATGCGCGTGGTGCTTCTGACGATAAGGGACCGACAACAGCATGTTACTATGGTTTGAAAATCATCAAAGAATTGGGACTTCCAACTTCTAAAAAAGTTCGTTTTATCGTCGGAACTGATGAAGAATCAGGTTGGGCAGATATGGACTACTACTTTGAGCATGTAGGACTTGCAGAAGCCAGACTTTGGCTTCTCTCCAGATGCTGAATTCCCTATCATCAATGGTGAAAAAGGAAATATCACAGAATACCTCCACTTTTGCAGGTGAAAAATACTGGTGCAGCTCGTCTTCATAGCTTTACAGGTGGCTTGCGTGAAAACATGGTACCTGAGTCAGCAACGGCAGTTGTTTCAGGTGACTTGGCTGACTTGCAAGCTAAACTAGATGCCTTCGTAGCAGAGCACAAACTCAGAGGAGACATTCAAGAAGAGAATGGTCAGTACAAGGTAACTGTAATTGGTAAATCAGCCCACGGTGCTATGCCTGCTTCAGGTGTCAATGGTGCTACTTATCTTGCTCTTTTCCTCAGCCAATTTGCTTTTGAAGGACCTGCAAAAGACTTCCTTGACATTGCTGGAAAGATTCTCTTAAATGACCATGAAGGCAAAAAAACTTGAAAGTGGCTCATGTTGATGAAAAAGATGGGTGCCCTTTCTATGAATGCTGGAGTCTTCCGCTTTGATGAAACAAGTGCTGACAATACCATTGCCCTTAACTTCCGTTATCCAAAAGGAACAAGCCCTGAGCAAATCAAATCAGTTCTTGAAAACTTACCAGTTGTTTCAGTTAGCTTGTCTGAACACGGACATACACCTCATTATGTTCCAATGGAAGATCCACTTGTACAAACCTTGTTGAGCGTGTATGAAAAACAAACAGGCCTTCAAGGCCACGAGCAAGTTATCGGTGGTGGAACATTTGGACGTCTCTTAGAACGTGGTGTAGCTTACGGTGCTATGTTCCCAGACTCTATCGACACTATGCACCAAGCCAATGAATTTATCGCCCTGGACGATCTTTTCCGTGCAGCAGCTATCTACGCTGAAGCTATTTACGAATTGATCAAATAATGATATAGAAGTCTGAGATTTAATGCTTAGACTTCTTTTTGGAGGAGAAAATGTCTCAAATTGAAAGAATCAAGCAAGTTATTATAGAGGATCCACAGAATGCCGGCTATACTGAGCAAGGCATCCAACCTCTTTTTGCAGCACCAAAGACTGCTCGAATCAATATCATTGGGCAGGCACCTGGTCTTAAAACCCAAGAAGCAGGACTTTACTGGAAGGATAAAAAGTGGCGACCGCTTGCGAGAGTGGCTAGGGTGTGGATGAAGACACCTTTTACAATTCAGGTTACTTTGCAGTCATGCCTATGGATTTTTACTTTCCAGGTCATGGAAAATCGGGTGACCTGCCACCTCGTACAGGTTTTGCAGAAAAGTGGCACCCACAGTTATTACATGAATTACCAGATATTCAATTAACCCTCTTGATAGGGCAGTATGCCCAAGCCTACTATTTACATGAGAAAGTCAGTGGCAAGGTAACAGATCGGGTTCGTCACTATCAGGATTACTTACCAGAATTTTTCCCTCTGGTACACCCATCACCACGTAATCAAATTTGGATGAAAAAAAATCCTTGGTTTGAGGAAGAAGTGGTTCCAGATTTGAAAAAAAGAATTAAAAACTATTTTTAGGAGAAAAAAGAATGAAACGAAATTACTTTTTGACGATTTTTATCAGTTTTATCAGAAAGAGTCGCTTTCTGTATTAGATGTGAGAGAAGTAGAGGAATTTGAGACTCTTCATTTAGAAGGCGCTCGTAATTTACCTCTCAGCCAATTAGCTGATACTTATAAACAACTAGATAAAGATAATCTTTACTACGTGATTTGTAAATCAGGAATGCGTTCAGCACGTGCCTACCAATTTTTAGCAGAACAAGGCTATGAGGTTGTCAATGTCCAAGGTGGCATGGATGCCTTAGAATAAGAAAAATCTCCCTTTCGAGACCTTTTGAAAAATAAGAAAGGTTTTAAAGGGAGTTTTATTTTGCATTCTAAAAAAATCAGAAAAATTGAAAACATTTTAGAAATTATTTTCGAGATAGCCTTTTTCAAGCCTTTTAATCATGTTATACTAAGAAAGTATTTTATTTTTTTAATAAGGAGAGTTTATGGCTAAAAAGGTGCTTTAACAGGATTACTCCTGTTTGGAATATTTTTTGGAGCAGGTAACTTGATTTTCCCTCCAACTCTAGGCGCACAGTCTGGAGAAAACTTTCTCCCTGCCATTGCAGGATTTGTATTTTCAGGTGTTGGGATTGCCGTCCTAACCTTAATCATTGGAACCCTTAATCCAAAGGGCTATATCTATGAAATTTCTAAGAAAATTTCACCATGGTTTGCGACAATTTATCTTGCAGCTTTGTACTTGTCGATTGGTCCATTCTTTGCCATTCCACGTACAGCAACGACATCATTTGAAGTTGGTATTAGTCCGCTATTAGATCAAGCAGATAAAGGTTTAGGTTTGATTGTCTTCACTATTCTATACTTTGTAGCTGCATACCTAATCTCCTTGAATCCTTCAAAAATCTTGGATCGTATCGGTCGAGTCTTGACTCCAGTTTTTGCCATCTTAATTGTTATTCTGGTTATCCTTGGAGCTTTCAAGTATGGTGGGAATGCACCACAAGCGGCTTCAGGAGCTTATCAAGCTTCCGCCTTTGGAGCTGGTTTCTTAGAAGGATACAATACACTTGATGCGCTTGCTTCGGTTGCCTTCAGTGTTATTGCAGTACAAACCTTGAAACAACTTGGTTTTTCAAACAAGAAAGAGTACATTTCAACCATTTGGGTGGTTGGAATCGTTGTAGCACTCGGATTTAGTGCTCTCTATATTGGATTAGGTTTCTTGGGCAATCATTTCCCAGTAACAGAAGAAGCAATGAAGAGTGGAACTCCTGGAGTTTATATCTTGTCTCAAGCGACTCAAGAAATCTTTGGTTCTACTGCTCAGCTTTTCCTTGCGGCTATGGTAACCGTTACTTGCTTTACAACAACTGTAGGTTTGATTGTATCAACTGCCGAGTTCTTTAACGGACGTTTCCCACAAGTCAGCTACAAGGTTTATGCGACTGTCTTTACCTTGATTGGTTTTGCCATTGCAAATCTTGGTTTGAGTGCTATTATTAAGTACTCTGTACCAGTTCTCGTTATTTTGTACCCAATTACGATTGCCATTGTCATGATTGTGATTGTGAACAAGTTTGTTGCTCTTTCAAAACCAGGAATGCAATTAACTGTTGGTATTGTCACAGCCATTGCTATTGCAAGTGTTTTAGGATCTACTTTTTAAAGTTGAGGTCCTTGCAAATATCGTGAACGCTCTACCATTTGCGGAGGCTTCTCTGCCATGGTTGGTACCAGCTATTATCGGAATTCTACTTTCTCTTGTTCTTCCAAATAAACAAGAAAGTGAAACTTTTGAAATGGAATAATCACTAAAATCACTTTTGTAGCTAAGTCTACAGGAGTGATTTTCTTTTTATCCGATGATAAATGTGTTATAATAGGTAGCAAAAGAGGTGAAAAAATGAATCAAACTGTAGAATATATCAAAGAACTAACTGCTATTGCATCGCCGACAGGTTTTACGCGTGAAATTACGAATTATTTGGTTGAGACTCTTGAAAAACTAGGTTATCAACCAATCCGTACTGCCAAAGGTGGTGTCAACGTTACTGTCAAAGGAAAAAATGACGAGCAACAGCGTTATGTGACTGCCCATGTGGATACCCTGGGAGCTATCGTTCGCGCTGTTAAACCAGACGGTCGTCTCAAGATGGATCGTATCGGTGGCTATCCTTGGAACATGATTGAAGGCGAAAACTGTACAGTTCATGTGGCTAGTACAGGAAAGACTATTTCAGGTACGATTTTGATCCACCAAACTTCTTGTCACGTATACAAGGACGCTGGAACTGCTGAACGCACGCAGGACAATATGGAAGTGCGTTTGGATGAAAAAGTGACCAATGAAAAAGAAACACGCGCACTCGGTATCGAAGTTGGAGACTTTATCAGTTTTGACCCACGAACTGTCGTGACTGAGACAGGCTTTATCAAGTCTCGTCATTTGGATGATAAGGTCAGTGCAGCTATCCTTCTAAATCTCCTTAAAGTTTATAAGGAAGAAGGAGTTGAACTTCCTGTCACTACGCATTTTGCTTTTTCAGTCTTTGAAGAAGTGGGACACGGTGCTAATTCTAACATTCCTGCTCAGGTCGTCGAATATCTAGCTGTGGATATGGGAGCGATGGGAGATGACCAGCAGACAGACGAGTACACAGTGTCTATCTGTGTTAAAGATGCTTCTGGTCCTTACCACTATGAATTCCGTCAACATTTGGTTGCTTTCGCAAAAGAGCAAGATATTCCATTTAAACTAGATATCTATCCATTTTACGGTTCGGACGCTTCTGCAGCCATGTCAGCTGGAGCAGAAGTCAAACACGCACTTCTAGGAGCGGGTATCGAGTCTAGTCACTCATACGAACGTACCCATGTTGATTCTGTTGTAGCAACTGAACGTATGGTAGATGCTTATCTCAAGAGTGACTTGGTGGACTAAGATGTGCTTGATTTGTGATCGAATTGAACTCATCAAGACTGGTGACAATCCCTACTTTGTAAAAGAACTGGAAACAGGCTATGTTGTCATTGGAGACCACCAGTATTTTGAAGGCTATACTCTGTTCCTGGCAAAAGAGCATGTGACAGAATTGCATCATATGGAAGCTCCAGTCAAACTTCGCTTTTTAGAGGAAATGAGCTTGGTCCAAGAAGCTGTCTCTAAAGCTTTTTTTCTCCTCAAAAGATGAATGTAGAGTTGTTAGGAAATGGAGATGCACATGCCCACTGGCATATTTTTCCAAGACGAGAGGGTGATATGAAGGGACACGGTCTTAATGGTCGTGGTCCAGTTTGGTGGGTTCCATGGGAAGAAATGATTGCTGAAGAATATCAAGTTAAGGGAAGTAAATTAGAAGACTTGATTGCAAGATTATCTGAGACTTTAAACCAGATGATTAAATGAAAGGATAACAGATGAAAAAGATACCTTTATCTTATCAGGATTATTAGCCTTGACATTGGCGGCATGTTCGCAAGAAAAAAACAGCAACTACAGAGGCCAAGTCTTCTACAGAACAAAAGACTGTAGAAGAAGGAACCTGCGGGAAGTAAGTCTCAAGAAGCTAGTCAAAAGAAAGCAGAAGTGGTCAACAAAGGAGATCACTACAGCATTCAAGGAAAGTACGATGAGATTGTTGTCGCTAATAAGCATTATCCTATGTCAAAAGATTACAATCCAGGAGAAAATCCTACCGCAAAGGCAGAACTGTTGAAACTCATTGCAGCTATGCAACAAGCAGGATTCCCGATTAGCGACAACTATAGTGGTTTTAGAAGTTATGAAACTCAAACTCAGCTTTATCAGGACTATGTCAACAAAGACGGAAAGGCAGAGGCTGACCGCTATTCTGCTCGGCCTGGTTACAGTGAACACCAAACTGGTCTGGCTTTTGACCTGATTGGAACAAATGGAGACCTAGTCACTGAAGAAAAGGCAGCCCAATGGCTTTTGGACCATGCTGCAGACTATGGCTTCGTCGTTCGCTATCTCAAAGGTAAGGAAAAAGAAACAGGCTATATGGCTGAAGAATGGCACCTTCGCTACGTCGGAAAAGAAGCCAAAGAAATCGCAGCTAGTGGTCTCAGTTTAGAAGAGTACTATGGCTTTGAAGGTGGGGACTATGTTGATTAGGCTAAATTCCCAAACTAAGTTCCACCGCTAGTAGAAGTGGAAGTTAGTCTGATAAAAATTGTAAAAAAACCAGTGGAATTCCGTGTCAGGGGTAAGTTCCACTGGTTTTACTCATGCTTGATTTCATCGCTTTTGTAGTCGAAAGGAATAGAAAAAAGAGCGCACAAAATCCCCTCATCTGAAAGCGTTTCAGATTAAGTTCCGCTATGGTGGAAGTTAGTATGAGACGTTTGAATGGGTTTTTTGGTTAGTTTTTAGATTTTATGTTGGAGTAATTTAGAAGACTGACAGACATCTTCTGCAGGTATTTTAGAAATGCCGAGAAGTTTAGGAATTTCTTCTCCGTAAGTAAAGGCAAAGAGTTCATAGGCTGACTTTCCATTCAAAGCAGCGCGTTTGACACTGTTGACATGCGAACAGACGAGATTAATATCCTCTTGAGTTAAGTTGTCAAAGAAGTTCCCTTAGGTAGAATGTCGCGAATCAGCGTGTGATTTTTCTCAATTCTCCCTTTCTGGTCAGAGCGATTAGGGTCGCAAAAGAAGAGCTTGCTCTCTCCTCGAACATCCATTTCGATGTCATCAACCCTGGCAAACTCTCCACCATTATCAGTCAGAATGACAGGAAAGAGTTGGAAGAAATCTTTGTCCGCTTGGTGAAGAGTGTTCTTGATTTTATAAAGGTGTTTGGTAACCTCAAGGGCAGTTTTATTAACCAGAAGTCTAGCGAAGATAAAGTTACAGAAAGAGAGGTTGAAGGTGAGTAGGGACTTTCCCTCCCATTCTGCCCATAACTGTATCCATTTCCAGCCAAGAGTCTAGTTGATTAAGGGCTAAATAGTTTTTGGAAATCCTCATAGGAACGGCCTTTTTTTAGCTTCTTTAGGGATGGAAGGTAGATTATTTTTTCTTCTTTCTTTAAATTTAACAGCTCTAGCAAGATCAATCGGAGCGATAGACAGGTAACCTTTTCGGATGTGTCGATAGACAGTTGAGGAGCTAACATCAAGGTTATGAGTTTTGAGGATATGATAGATGTGTTGTCCCTTTTTAACCCCATCAGAAATAATTTTATCCATGTTCCAGAAAGTCTGAGAATTAAGAGGAGTTCCTTCACGAGCTTCGACAAGAGTTTGTTCGTACTGCTTTTGAGCTTGTTTGGCGAGGTAGAAGATTTTCTGATAGCCACAGTTTTGTCTTCTTTTAGGACATCCATTACAGACAAAGGGAGCTTTGGCAAGTAAAGGACAAGGGAGGTTATCACACGTAGACTCTCTGACTAGTCTGTTTCGTTTGACTTCTTTGGAAACAGTAGTCGGGTCTTTTAGAATAAGTTGCCCGATAGCTTTGAAGGTTTCACCGCGCTCTAAACCTAATTGGATATCATTACGGTCTGAAAGGGTAAGGTGTTTATGTTTGATCATAGTAGGCCTCATTTCTACCACAAACGTCTCACACTTAATTCCACCATAAAAATCCGTTTTAGACTAATTTCCACTTTGGTCAGGAAAGTGGAAGTTACTTTGAGAAATTACCCTATGTTGATTAGTCGCAAAACATCTTGCAAGATTACTTAAATTTTGATAAAATGAATAATAATTAAATAGGAATCTGCAAGACTAGTATCTCAGGGGCAGTATATCAGGGAGGAGAGCCGTGACTGAAAGCTCTCTATATGAAAGCTGGGTGAATTCACTTGCGCATGGATTCAGAAATAAAGGTCTGACTTGTCAGATAAAAAACGGATGGTACCGCGTGTCAACGCTCCGAGTGGAGTTTTTGGCATGTGGTTTTTCTTTTTATCTACGAGAGACTGATGGAGGAATTATGTCAACTATTGAAGAACAATTAAAAAGCGCTTCGTGAAGAAACGCTAGCTAGCTTAAAAGCAGATTTCTGCTGAAAATGAAAAAGAGATGCAAGATTTGCGTGTCTCTGTCCTTGGTAAAAAAGGTTCATTGACTGAAATCCTTAAAGGGATGAAGGATGTATCTGCAGAAATGCGCCCTGTTATCGGGAAACACGTCAATGAAGCGCGTGATGTTTTTGACAGCTGCATTTTGAAGAATCAGCTAAGCTCTTGGAAGAAAAGAAAGTGGAAGCTCAACTAGCAAGTGAGAGCATCGATGTTACGCTTCCAGGTCGCCCAGTTGCGACTGGTCACCGTCACATCCTCACACAAACTAGTGAGGAAATTGAAGACATCTTCATCGGGATGGGTTACCAAGTAGTGGATGGTTTTGAAGTAGAACAAGACTACTATAACTTTGAACGTATGAACCTTCCAAAGGATCACCCAGCTCGTGATATGCAGGACACTTTCTATATCACAGAAGAAATCTTGCTTCGTACTCACACGTCTCCAGTTCAGGCTCGTGCTATGGATGCCCATGATTTTTCAAAAGGGCCTTTGAAGATGATCTCACCAGGACGTGTATTCCGTCGTGATACGGATGATGCAACCCACAGTCACCAGTTCCACCAGATCGAAGGTTTGGTTGTTGGGAAAAACATCTCTATGGCTGACCTTCAAGGAACTCTCCAGTTAATTGTACAAAAAATGTTTGGTGAAGAGCGTCAAATTCGTTTACGCCCATCTTATTTTCCATTCACTGAGCCATCTGTTGAGTGGATGTTTCATGCTTCAAGTGTGGAGGAGCCGGCTGTAACGTATGTAAGAAAACAGGTTGGATCGAGATTATGGGTGCCGGGATGGTTCACCCACGTGTCCTTGAGATGAGTGGTATCGATGCGACTGTTTATTCTGGTTTTGCCTTTGGTCTTGGACAAGAGCGTGTAGCTATGCTTCGCTACGGAATCAACGATATCCGTGGATTCTACCAAGGGGATGTCCGCTTCTCAGAACAGTTTAAATAATGATTAGAAAAGTGGAAATAGCAGATGTTGAGGTGTTAGCAAAACTTGCCAAACAAACCTTTCGTGAAACATTTGCTCATGATAATACGGAAGAGCAGTTACAGGAATACTTTGAAGAGGCTTATAATCTGAGAGTTTTGTCAACTGAGTTGGAAGATCCTGACTCCGAAAGCTATTTCATTATGCATGAAGAGGAGATAGCTGGTTTTCTCAAAGTCAACTGGGGAAATGCTCAAACCGAGAGAGAATTAGATAACGCTTTTGAAATTCAACGCCTCTATGTGCTACAAACATACCAAGGATTTGGTAAGCAACTATTTGAATTCGCTTTGGAACTTGCCGAAAAAAATGGTTTTTCCTGGGCTTGGCTAGGTGTTTGGGAGCATAATACAAAAGCTCAAGCATTTTATAATCGATATGGTTTTGAAAAATTTAGCCAACATCGTTTTATGGTTGGGCAAAAGGTAGATACGGATTGGTTACTGAAAAAGAAATTAAGGTAAGAAGATGATTCTTCTAATGAAATGATAGGAAAGGAAAAAAACTAGAGTGGCAACTGTCATTCTGGAGAACTAAATTATGCTTGTATCTTATAAATGGTTAAAAAGAATTGGTGGACATTGCTGTGTCCTCACAAGAGTTAGCTGAA
>BNJT01001599.1_pt1 | contig 27092 bp, 31 predicted proteins | sample 8540491 | NCBI WGS metagenome assembly BNJT01 (sample SAMD00202455, study PRJDB9452) | human saliva metagenome | host: Homo sapiens | reverse complement strand
AAGGTCAAAGCTGGCGATGTAATCGGCTTCGTAGGCTCTACAGGACGCTCTACAGGCAATCATCTTCACTATGAGGTACGAAAGCATAACTCCCCAATAAATCCCTTAGAGTGGCTTCCTCAGAGTCGATCTAAGCCATAGCCTACTACCAGGGCGATCCCTCGCCCTGGTAGTCTCATTATTACCCAACTTTGGGACAGGCACGAAGTGGCTGCTCCCGTCGATGGCCGTAACATTATCGTACAGATGGGGGACGGGGCAAAGCCCCTCCCCCGTTGATGGCCATAGCTTACTACCAGGGCGATCCCTCGCCCTGGTAGTCTTCATTATTACCCAAATGGGGGACAGGCACAAAGTGGCTGCTCCCGTCGACGGCCGTAGCATTATCGTACAGATGGGGGACGGGGCGAAGCCCCTCCCCCGTTGATGGCCATAGCTTACTACCAGGGCGATCCCTCGCCCTGGTAGTCTTCATTATTACCCAAATGGGGGACAGGCACAAAGTGGCTGCTCCCGTCGACGGCCGTAGCATTATCGTACAGATGGGGGACGGGGCGAAGCCTCTCCCCCGTCGATGGCCATAGCTTACTACCAGGGCGATCCCTCGCCCTGGTAGTCCTCATTATTACCCAAATGGGGGACAGGCACAAAGTGGCTGCTCCCGTCGACGGCCGTAGCATTATCGTACAGATGGGGGACGGGGCGAAGCCCCTCCCCCGTCGATGGCCATAGCTTACTACCAGGGCGATCCCTCGCCCTGGTAGTCCTCATTATTGCCCAAATGGGGGACAGGCACGAAGTGGCTGCTCCCGTCGATGGCCATAGCATTATCGTACAGATGGGGGACGGGGCGAAGCCTCTCCCCCGTCGATGGTCATAGCTTACTACCAGGGCGATCCCTCGCCCTGGTAGTCTCATTATTACCCAACTTTGGGACAGGCACGAAGTGGCTGCTCCCGTCGATGGCCATAGCTTACTACCAGGGCGATCCCTCGCCCTGGTAGTCCTCATTATTACCCCAATGGGGGACAGGCACGAAGTGGCAGCTCCCGTCGACGGCCGTAGCATTATCGTACAGATGGGGGACGGGGCGAAGCCTCTCCCCCGTCGATGGCCATAGCTTACTACCAGGGCGATCCCTCGCCCTGGTAGTCCTCATTATTGCCCAAATGGGGGACAGGTGCGAAGCAGCTGCTCCCGTCGATGGCCGTAGCATTATCGTACAGATGGGGGACGGGGCAAAGCCCCTCCCCCGTTGATGGCCATAGCTTACTACCAGGGCGATCCCTCGCCCTGGTAGTCCTCATTATTACCCAAATGGGGGACAGGTGCGAAGCAGCTGCTCCCGTCGACGGCCGTAGCATTATCGTACAGATGGGGGACGGGGCGAAGCCCCTCCCCGTTGATAGCCATAGCTACTACCAGGGCGATCCCTCGCCCTGGTAGTCCTCATTATTACCCAAATGGGGGACAGGTGCGAAGCAGCTGCTCCCGTCGACGGCCGTAGCATTATCGTACAGATGGGGGACGGGGCGAAGCCCCTCCCCCGTCGATGGCCATAGCTTACTACCAGGGCGATCCCTCGCCCTGGTAGTCCTCATTATTACCCAAATGGGGGACAGGTGCGAAGCAGCTGCTCCCGTCGACGGCCGTAGCATTATCGTACAGATGGGGGACGGGGCGAAGCCCCTCCCCCGTCGATGGCCATAGCTTACTACCAGGGCGATCCCTCGCCCTGGTAGTCCTCATTATTGCCCAAATGGGGGACAGGTGCGAAGCAGCTGCTCCCGTCGATGGCCGTAGCATTATCGTACAGATGGGGGACGGGGCAAAGCCCTTCCCCCGTTGATGGCCATAGCTTACTACCAGGGCGATCCCTCGCCCTGGTAGTCCTCATTATTACCCAAATGGGGGACAGGTGCGAAGCAGCTGCTCCCGTCGACGGCCGTAGCATTATCGTACAGATGGGGGACGGGGCGAAGCCCCTCCCCGTTGATAGCCATAGCTTACTACCAGGGCGATCCCTCGCCCTGGTAGTCCTCATTATTACCCAAATGGGGGACAGGGTGCGAAGCAGCTGCTCCCGTCGACAGCCGTAGCATTATCGTACAGATGGGGGACGGGGCGAAGCCCCTCCCCGTCGATAGCCATAACTTACTACCAGGGCGATCCCTCGCCCTGGTAGTCCTCATATTACCCAAATGGGGGACAGGGTGCGAAGCAGCTGCTCCCGTCGACAGCCGTAGCATTATCGTACAGATGGGGGACGGGGCGAAGCCCCTCCCCGTCGATAGCCATAGCTTACTACCAGGGCGATCCCTCGCCCTGGTAGTCCTCATTATTGCCCAAATGGGGGACAGGTGCGAAGCAGCTGCTCCCGTCGATGGCCGTAGCATTATCGTACAGATGGGGGACGGAGCAAAGCCCCGTCCCCCGTCGATGGCCATAGCTTACTCCCAGGGCGATCCCTCGCCCTGGGAGTCCTCATTATTACCCAACTTAGGGACAGGCACAAAGTGGCTGCTCCCGTCGACGGCCGTAGCATTATCGTACAGATGGGGGACGGGGCGAAGCCCTTCCCCCGTCGATGGCCATAGCTTACTACCAGGGCGATCCCTCGCCCTGTTAGTCCTCATTATTGCCCAAATGGGGGACAGGTGCGAAGCAGCTGCTCCCGTCGATGGCCGTAGCATTATCGTACAGATGGGGGACGGAGCAAAGCCCCGTCCCCCATCTGTACCACAAATTAGACTATAATCCCGAAACAAAGGCTATGATCTCATCATAGCACCTCTGTACTCTTACTTGGGTTACGTTGTCTACCATGGGTAGGTCGATCTCGTCCTCCTTGTACATATCAAACCTCAAATGAAAGGTGCGCACATTGCTATGTGCTGCACTCCCCACGAACTCCCCAGACTGCAAGGAGGTGAAGAAGTTAGTATCATAGACATCTTCCTTCTGGGTGCTGATAGTGCGAGAGCGATTATCCCCTCCTCGGCTTGTTCCCGAAGAAGTAGAGACTCTTTTTGTTTCGTGCTTGCCGAACACCAAGGGATAGGTTTTAAGAGCTTCTACATCCTTCGTGCGACCATAGAATTGGTTAGAAAAGTTAGCCTCTATTGAGGAGCGATCCAGACGGCTGTATCTACGCTCCACCTTAGCCGCACTCTGGGTCATAAAGGTAAAGCTACATCGATACTCACGCAATACAGAGGGCATCTTTTCAAAGTCTGGGATCTTAAATGTAGTAGCCTCATCGAAGAAGTAGAAGAAGGGTATCTCGTTCTTCATCGTGAACCTTCTCGATGAAATAGATACCATTAAGGCGATTACTGGGCTAATTACATTTTCTATCTGATAGCTATTAGCTACAGATAGGATCTTGGGACACTCGGGATCAATTAGGTTGAACTGAAAATCATTGCCCGAAAGCACGTAGCAGATATTCTTATTGAATGCAAGAGGCGACAGATAGTTGGTAAGTGAGCTTAGGTAGCTTGCTTGCGTTCGCTCACTCCCCTTACTATCGACAAATGCAGAGGCAAGCATACGGCTTTCGTGGGTTGCTTCCACAAAGCCCAAAATGCGCTCAGCTCCAGCTGAGCAAGCAAAGTTTACTATATGCGGTATGGTACACTGCTGGGGATAGTCCTTAAAGAAGCGTATAGCTATTCCTTTGAGGATCCCCAGCGCACCATTGAACCACTCATCACGCTTGCTCCCCTCTCCTTGATATGCAAGGAGTAAGTCCTCGATCACTTGCAGAAACAGGTTCTCATCCTCGATTACAGATGGAGCTATAGGATTGACTCGATACGTTCTATCTAAGTCCGTGAATGAAAGATAGTAGAACCTCGCTTTTGCCTTGTGCTTCTCTACGAAATGGTAGGCTGTTCGGGTAAGGTCAAAGTCCTTATAGTCGTATATAAAGCCAGCAAAGCCAGCCTCGATATACTGACCGAGCAGGGGCTTTCCTATGGATTTGGTCTTACCACTATTTGCACCACCATATACAAGGAAATTATCAAAAGGATCTCTAAACACTAATGATTGCTTCCCAGCGGTCAGCACAAATTCGTAGGGGCTATTGCCTTTTTCCTTCTTCCGAGAAGGAATGAATAGCACTACGATGATGACGAGCAGAAGGATCACTGCCACGAATAGGAATACTGCTTCCATGATTATATCTGCTTAAATGGTACTAATACTATCGATTTAACTTTATCAAGCAACTTGCGTGCAACAGCCGTCCCTGGATCTGTAGCAAATGACTTAGCAACAGATCCAAGGTTGGCAACCTGTTGAACAGATCCTACCACGCGCGCAACATCCCCCTCTAAAGCGTTCCTCATCACTAATGACTTTGCTTTTCTTGCCGCATGACTTACTGCATCTGGAGAACCTCCAGATGCCCTCATCTTGCGCCTTTCTCTCTCCCTCTGATTAGCTTCTCTCAATACATCTTTCAAGTATGCGAGGGAGTCCGTCTTTTGATCCCTCACAACGTATAGGCTTTTCTCTACCCCTTTCTTATCCTTGTAAACCTGCTTCTCAATGGTAATACCATTTAGAGCATAGTTCTCTTTCTGGCTACATCTTCTGAATAGAGCGAGGTCAAACCTACGTCCAATAGACAAAAGGGTATCTCCGCTTACCGAAGCGAACTTAGAGAGCTCTCTGTGTGACATTCTATATGACAACTCTTCTTCTCCAGAGGTGCGGAGTGAAGATATGCCCATGATTGAAGGTATGTTCAAAGCCTGCCTCCTCCAGCTTACGAATGACTGCATCTGTTTGACAGAGGTTCACACTGCTAAGTACCTCTTTGAATTTACCTTCTTCCAAGCCCTGCAATATCTCCTCCTTTGTTCTATAAGTGAGCGAAGCATAGTAGCACTCATTATATCCAGATAACACCTTCGACTCATCGGATTTGAAGTATCTCTGAGAGACCTCTTTTTTTTGCCCTGTTTCTGGATCTTTCGCCATAAATGAATAAGACCTCATATAGTAGCCTGTATCATCTTTCGACTGAGAGAGCCATGCCTTGTATCGTTCCTCGACAGATACCTTTTGCTCCCTCGCTCGTAAATCCTTAGCTACAATTTCAAAGGACTCTCCGGTGCGTCTATCCTTAAAAACATAGCTCTCTCCCTGCTTCTTCACATTATAACCTCGCACCATCATTTCATGAACTACATAGCTCGATCTGGAAAAACGATACTCTACCAGCTCCTTTAGATCATGATTACTACACTTGCTTATGCTATCTTCCTTGGCGATATAGGAGTCCGACTCGATATGCACCCCTGTGAGCTTATCCCATGCCAGCTGAACCTCTCTTTTCCATGCTTCGTGATTGAATCCTCGACGCACTACATTCTTTCCTGCCAGCTCCCATTCGTTCCCTCGGCTTACTACATTAGGCTAAGTTTCACCTTGCCGTCTTTGCTCTTTCTGGAGACAATTACATGCACATGATAATTGAGTCCGCCCTTCTCGCTCCCAATAGGCTTCTCTCGACTTATATTAGCATGGGTTGGCTTATATATTCGACTCTGCTCTATCCGAGCGAAGTAGAGGAGATCATTTCCAGAGCGCACGCTTGCCCTCTGGAAGTTCAAAGCGTAAGCATCCATAGCATCGTGAGTAAGCCTCTTGAGGTAGTCGTTAATTTGCCCCAGCTCCTCCACTGAAAGCTCCGATCGATCATTTACAGAACGACCTATTACAGAACACAGCTCATCGTGGCTTGGATTGAGGGTAAGCATATAGAACTTATCATCATCATTGGTCAGCTTCGATCTATTATTATCGATCGATAGAATGACCTCCGAAGCATCTACATGCTCCCTCTCATCTGTAAAAAAACCCGAAATGGAATCCTTGTCCTTATCCAGATAAGACGCTAATTGGCTAACGCTACCGCTATTGGATTGGGGCTTGTGAACTATTGCTACCATAATCACGGATGGTCTTTTTTAAGGTATCAACCATTACCTTCCAGTCGCCTTTATTGATCGTGAATGTATTTTTAGAAATATGATCCAAGACCATAGCCCCCTCCAATTTGAAGATCTGCTCGAGGAGTTCGTTCATCCCTTCTTCATCTAAACGGACTGCCCCTGCTTTTGGCTTTCGAGTCTCAAGCTCCAGCTGTGTAGTAAGCCGTCCATTTTCCGATTTGAGGCGACGGATTTCCGCCCCCTGTTCTTCATTCTGTTTGATCAAGGCTTCTATATTCTCCCTATCCTCATCAGTCAAAATGGCAGATATAGCAGGAGCTTCTACCACCTCCTTTTTAGGCTCAGATGTAAGGCGATCAAGAATAGATACAAGGTGCTTTTCTTGCTTCTTCTCGATCCCTCGAACAACCTCTATGACTCGATTAGCTTGCGCCTTGACGAGCCTCTCGATAGGGTCTTCATAGTCCTTCACAGAAGTACCATCACGCTCTAATATCTGGACTACACCCCTCAAATAATCATCAAAGGAGAGCCCTTTTTTGAGCTTAGAAAGGCTTGAATAGGTATCTTCTGATAGTTTCAACGTTTTTCTCATATAAAGCTATTGTCTACCGATTTGTCTACCTACAAATATACTCAATATCAGTGATATAAACTATATTTGTCTACCAAAGGTGGTCAAATGTGTCTACCTATAAATTTATATCTAACTGTTTATCATCTACTTATCGAAGTATCATTGGGCTACTGCCCAATGACTGCTTACTATACCCTACGGGCTACCAGATGCAGGAGAAAAGAGATAGGTCAAAGAAGGAAAAGGGGGAGGACGCTGCCCTCCCCAGCCCTCCCGAGGTTTATCTCTCACGCGTCTGTTAGATCCCAGACTCCCTCCTCCATTTATAGTAGGTCACTTTGGATAGGCTCTGCATTCGACAAGCCTCCTCAATCGACAACGAACTATGCTCAATCAGCACATGGGTAGCCTCACATCTTTTGCGGGTCTCCTTGCCCATCCCCCTGGGGCGACCTCCTACTCGACCTTGCTCCCGAGCCGAGGCTAAACCTGACAAAGTGCGCTCTCTAATCATGTCTCGCTCGAACTCTGCGAAAGCGGCAAAAACTGCCAACTGAAACCTCCCCCCTGCGGTGCTTGTGTCGATGCTGTCTTTTATCGAAGTGAAGTGTACCCCCTTCTCACTAAGGGAACAAATATCGCTGAGAAGCTCTATCGAGCTTCGAGCCAGACGATCCAATTTCCAGACCACAAGAGTATCTCCTTCCGAGAGTATCGAGAGGGCTTTTTGCTTCTCCATCATGGAGGATCTCGAAGATGCCTTCTCTGAAAAAATCTTGTCACATCCGAAGGCTTGAAGCTCCCTTATCTGGAGACTCAAATCTTGCCCTTCAGTAGAAACACGTGCGTATCCGATTATCATAAATTTGTTAAAATAGAGCTGCCCAGCAGGACGAAGTCCAGCAGGGCCGCTCGTTCAAAAAAAGGCTCGTTCAGAAAACCACCCCCCAGAGGTGGGGGTTTCCCTTGCAAAAGTACGGACAAATTCCCGTACACTAATACGAACGTATTAGTGTACTACACTAAAGAGCTAACGAACGTTTGGTATTATCATGACAAATGACTACCTTTGTAGTAAGTGGAGGCAACGCTGAGGAGCGACCTCCGATCAACGCAAGCTGTTAAGGCAAGCAACCAAGGTAGCCTAAAAATGAGCAATCATAATTAGGCTACCTTGTCGTGCGCACCCCCCCCGGTACAAAAACCAAATTCCATGACCATTTAGCCATAACAGACGCGTGAGAGATAAACCTCGGGGGTTAAAGGGGCAGAGCCCCCTAATTTATTCTTACCTCTTGGGGCTTGCTTCTGGAGTCTACGAAAGTCTGTCCATTTCTTCCTTCGCTATGCCTTTTTGTTTTTATATTGATGTATTGTATTCTTGTACTTTGTAGACACCTGTTGTAATCTGAAACAGAGTATATTATACTTACATTATCGTACAAATGGGGGATGATTATCGTACAAATGGGGGATGATTATCGTACAAATGGGGGATGATTATCGTACAAATGGGGGAAGCATTATCGTACAAATGGGGGATGATTGGGGGCTTCGCCCTCGTCCCCCATCTGTACGATAATCATCCCCCATTCCCCCGTCGATGGCCACAGCTTACTACCAGGGCGATCCCTCGCCCTGGTAGTCTCATTATTACCCAACTTAGGGACAGGCACGAAGTGGCAGCTCCCGTCGACGGCCATAACATTATCGTACAGATGGGGGACGGGGCGAAGCCCCTCCCCCGTCGATGGCCACAGCTTACTACCAGGGCGATCCCTCGCCCTGGTAGTCTTCATTATTACCCAACTTAGGGACAGGCACGAAGTGGCAGCTCCCGTCGACGGCCATAGCATTATCGTACAGATGGGGGACGGGGAAAAGCCCCTCCCCGTCGATGGCCACAGCCTACTACCAGGGCGATCCCTCGCCCTGGTAGTCTCATTATTACCCAACTTTGGGACAGGCACGAAGTGGCTGCTCCCGTCGATGGCCATAGCATTATCGTACAGATGGGGGACGGGGCGAAGCCCCTCCCCGTCGATGGCCACAGCCTACTACCAGGGCGATCCCTCGCCCTGGTAGTCTCATTATTACCCAACTTAGGGACAGGCACGAAGTGGCAGCTCCCGTCGATGGCCATAGCATTATCGTACAGATGGGGGACGGGGCGAAGCCCTCCCCGTCGATGGCCACAGCCTACTACCAGGGCGATCCCTCGCCCTGGTAGTCTTCATTATTACCCAACTTAGGGACAGGCACGAAGTGGCAGCTCCCGTCGACGGCCATAGCATTATCGTACAGATGGGGGACGGGGCAAAGCCCCTCCCCGTCGATAGCCACAGCTTACTACCAGGGCGATCCCTCGCCCTGGTAGTCTCATTATTACCCAACTTAGGGACAGGCACGAAGTGGCAGCTCCCGTCGATGGCCATAGCATTATCGTACAGATGGGGGATGGGGCGAAGCCCCTCCCCCGTCGATGGCCACAGCCTACTACCAGGGCGATCCCTCGCCCTGGTAGTCTTCATTATTGCCCAAATGGGGGACAGGCACGAAGTGGTTGCCCCCGTCGACGGCCGTAGCATTATCGTACAGATGGGGGACGGGGCGAAGCCCCTCCCCCGTCGATGGCCACAGCCTACTACCAGGGCGATCCCTCGCCCTGGTAGTCTTCATTATTACCCCAATGGGGGACAGGCACGAAGTGGCTGCTCCCGTCGATGGCCATAGCATTATCGTACAGATGGGGGACGGGGAAAAGCCCTCCCCGTCAATGGCCACAGCTTACTACCAGGGCGATCCCTCGCCCTGGTAGTCTTCATTATTACCCCAATGGGGGACAGGCACGAAGTGGCTGCTCCCGTCGATGGCCACAACATCATAGAAGTGTTATCTTTGCACAGATAAAGAAGATGGGAGATTAGCTTTCAGATTCATTAGGATAAATCCTTTCCCTAACTTTATCTTCCTCCGCTATCTAAAGGTGCGGGGGAACATAAGCCCCAGCTATAAAATATAGCTGGGGCTTAATCGATTCAATATATAAAAAGAAGAGTGAGGAGGTAACCACCTCCCCACTCTGGTAGACATTACATGATGACCGAAATATCATGTACATCTTTGAGCACATGCTCGAGTTCGTTTAAATTCACTCCCCTAAGTCAATAGGAGAGGCTTATCAGAAGACTCTTATCTTTTCTGACATAGCAAATGTACAAAAGTTATTTGACATACAAGCAAGGCGATTATCTACATATATTGTATTATTGTAGATAATAACTACTTTTGCAATAGTAATACACTATAAAGCTATGAGTATAGACATCAAACTCCCTTCATTTATTGACCTGCGAGTCGATAACTATAATCCCAACAAAGCTGTACGATTATCGAATGATCTCTTCGACATTTCGAAATCAGTCTCTTTGCTTTCCAATGCACATGGGATTAAAATTATCTATGTAATTGCTCAATCAATTCAGAATAGCCAAGTAGACATTCAAGGTGGAGTTCCAAGAATAGACATCTCCATCCAAGCGTTGTTTGACTACTTAGACCTATGGAAATCAAATAGGCGGTATGAGTATCTCAGAATGGCTTTCCAAGCTATTATGAACAACCCGTTGCACTTAGTAAAAAAAGATAGCAATGGGAACATTTCGTATCGAGGGATGAGTTGGATTTCGGAGTATAGCTTTTCAACGGATAAGGATCGGCTACTAATCACCCTTAATCCTGCATCAATACCCCTTCTTTACGAGCTATCCCGATATGCCAGCATACAACCTCGCCACTATAACGCCCTTAGCTCTGCATATCAACTCTGGCTCTATCCCTTCTTAAAGAACAAATCAAAAATGGGGAGATTTAGAGTCAAAGTATCTGACCTCAAGATACTACTTAACTCCGAAGGTAAAGGTAGCTATACAGATGCGATGAGAGGCAATAATACCTTTTTCAGAAGGGTTCTCGGTATCACGATATCAAAAAAAGCAAAGAAGGAGAATGCCCGTGCAAAAATGGCAAAGGAAAAACCTCAATTCATTCCATGGGACTACACTATTGACAGCTCCACAGGGAAGCCTACAGGGACTCTGCATGCAATTAATACCTACACTGATCTGTTCGTATATGCTCGAGGAATAAAGCACGGACGAAGCTACGAGGAGGTCGAGTTTTATTTTGCGTCCGAGGATTTCTTTCAAAAGGGGAAATGGAAGGAGGAGCTTATGTACGCTCCCGATCTTTTTGAAAGTATCTCTCCCTCCTTAACTATTACTCCCCCCAAAGAAACTATTGAAAAGAAAAAAGGCTGGGTCGTACTAACTGATAAGCAAGTCCAGGAACTTTTGAAACCTTGGGAATATCGAATGTAGAGCTGCTTGCTCAGAAATGCAAGACACTACAAATTGACAAAGAGGGTAGAGTCTTGCAGTATAAGGAAATCCCGATCAAGTAGCCCCACAAATAAACACGCAAACACGCAACCACGCAAATATATTTGCGTGGTTGCGTTCTTTTATGTATCTTTGTGTATGAGATAATCCTACCACGATGGAAATACTATCTATCATCAACCACAAGGGAGGGGTCGGGAAAACGACTACCTCAGTAAACCTCTCGGCAGGCTTAGCCATGCTCGGGAAAAAGGTATTAGTAATTGATCTCGATGCTCAGACTAATCTAAGCTATAACTTTGGATTAGATCACCTCACTGAGCGCACGATTTATCATGCGCTCAAAGGGAGCATCACAAACCTTCCTATTTACCCCGTACAGGGCAAAGAAAACCTGTGGGCTGTCCCAGCACACCTCAGCTTAGGATCTATCGAAATGGAGATCCAACAAAAGAAGGGTGGCGAGTTTCTTCTAAAGCAACTAATCGCAAATTGCGCCACCGCTTACGACTACATCATCATCGATTGCCCGCCTGCAATTAGTTTGCTAACGCTCAATGCACTAATCGCCTCCACTGGTGTGATTATTCCCATCGAAGCAGACGGCTTCGCCCTACACGGCATTCTAAAGCTGGGGGCGATAATTGAGCAAATTAGAAGCTCTGCAAATCCAGGTCTTAAAATTCTTGGGTTGCTCATTACTAAGTATGACAAGCGCAAAACACTTAGCCGTGAGGTAGAGAACATCCTACATAACAGTCCTCTGTACCCCCTTCTACAACCAAGCATACGCACAAACATAGCCCTATCTGAGGCTTCTCTTAACAGGCAAGACATCTTTTCATACGCACCTAAAAGTACAGGGGCAATAGACTACTTAGAACTCAGTAAAAACATCATCCATGGGTAAGAAAGAAAGTATCGGAACGAGCTTAGAATCGATGCTCAGTAAGGCTTCGGCACAAGTGCATGGAGAACCGACCATAAAGGAGTCTTCTCCCGAACCTATCGATAAGGACACCGCCTCCACGCGAAATATCGGGATACGTATCTCGAACGACCTTCATAGACGAGTGCGCCTATATGCAGCTGCACATGAGATCAAGATAAAAGACCTTATCGTCTCTTTACTCGAGGAATGCTTAGCTCAAGACGAATAGCATTCGCCCAGCCTATGGCTCTCCATCGAGATAAAGAAAGCCCCCCGACACATAAGCGTCGGAGGGCTTTCTGATTTTAAGCGACTTAATCGATGAGGTCTTCAGCTCGGATAGACAGCATCTGGTACAGGGCCTCTCTACTAAGCACCTTATCTTCAATCTCCTTGCTTGAATCGACAAATATGACTATGGTCCCATCTTCGGGATAGAAGTCTATGCTGTAGTCGATGAATGTGCCGTCGGCATAGCTCTCGTTGATTATAGCCGCATACTCCTTCGGTCTCTCAACAGGTGTCCTACCGACTAGCTCAACCATCATAGCCTGGAGGAGGTCAACTAGTAGTCATGCGCTTCCTGCCAGCTACCTACTCCCTCAACATAATGACCTGAGATATCTTCGAGGTATTCGCTGAATGCCTTAGCATTCTCTATCTCGAGGCGAGCAACACCTCTGTAATAGTCTCCAAGGTCAGCATCCGATACAGGCACAAACAGGTCGTACTTGATGTCATGGTCAGCTGGAGTCACCCCACCCTTTACATTGTAGTAGTAGGTCTTCTTTTCGTTCGTCTTCATAATTCTATTACTTCTATTTGGTTTGCGTGCTTTCGGGCTTGCGTACATACTTCTCGGCAAAGGTGGCGAGCTTTGGGTCAAAGATAGTGATATTGCGCCCTCGATAGCACAGGTTTAGTTTTATACGATGATGCTTAGTAGTGAAGCATAGCCTCTATATTATCGGGGCTGGGATCTATCCCTAAGCCTCTACAGGTGTCCTCTACATCGCCATCCCTCAGATCATTAAGTTGCATGAGTTCCAAGAGGTACTCCCGTGCAGAGTTTAGTTCGTCCTTTGCATCTTCAAGGCTTAGCCCACAAGCCTCGGCTATTAGCTTTTCGAGTTCCATGTTGTTCTGAAATGTTATGCTGTATCGAGAGGGAAGTGGAAGAGGAGTTTTCGATCTTCGTATCTGTCTACAGCTGGTTTATATTGGGTGATCTACTTTTTTATGCCTTAACCTGTCGGTCGTGTTGTCGTCGTTTTCATAGGCAGTTAAGCAATGTGCACCAGAGAGCCGTAGGCAAGGGCGAGGGAAAAAAATACTACCCGGAGCTAAGCGTAGGGCTGGAGATTTTTTTTCAGAGTTCATATACCCTTGCAACTTTAGTGTAGGCTCTCGCACATGCTAACTTCGCCGTAATGAAACGAACGACACGACCGATGGGTGGTGGCAATTACTCGATCACCACAATGTAATTAGCTGTGGACTGATACGAAGCGGTTTCTTTGGGGGTAGGGGGGGCTTTCTCCCGCAAAAGAAAGCCCCCCTCGGACTCGACTCTGGGGGGTGCTGTGATAGCCCCAGCTCTGTGGGGCTTCGCCACCCCAGAGTCTACCTATAGAGCTCTCCTGGGTGCGCCACCTCGAAGTATAGAGCAGCGCACCCATGGGAGCGACCACCGACCGAAGGGAGGGGGGAAGGACAAAGCACGCTCGATGCGTGCGCCCAGCCTGTGGCTGTGGAGTTTCTTTTGCTTCTTTTCTTTGCCCAGACCAAAGAAAAGAAGGGGACACCCCAGAGGGCAAAAAGAAGCCCCCAGAGGTAGACACCTCTGGGGGCTTCGCCCAATATAAACGAACTGACGACTCAATACTCACAGAGAAGCTCTCGAACGCGATTAGCCTCAGCTATCTGCTCTGGAGTAAAGCTGTTGGGGAATAGTTCAATGATCCGATCGATATGCTCTTCAAACCACTGCTTTGAGGTTTCCTGCCATTCCTCATCTGTCATAGTCTCGAGCTGAAACTTTGCGTCCCCCCTTGCGTAGCATCCCCAAAGATGCACCGCATGATTATTGTCATAAACCTTTTCGTTGTTTACATAGGTCGTAACAAACTCATCCGACTCATCAAGACTATTGCATGACCAGCTCATCTCTACCCTATCCCCCTCCTTACTTTCCATCTCAATGCTCCAGAAGCCCCCAATATAAGGGTACTGCTCGATATATACTTGAAGAAGCTCCTCCACCATATCCTTGGTGTCCTCGATAGTTTCACCTCCCTTGTGGACTTTGCGTGCAAAAAGACAGCGACTATCGATCCAATCCTTTTCAAGGAACTCTATCCCATTTAAGATTATCGTTTCACTCATGACTCTATTTCTTTTCTGTTTATACTATCTGGATAGTGGGTGGGGAGGGGTAGCCCCTCCCCTTACCCTTAGAATGGTGCATCAGCTTCGGTGCTTGCTTGCGTCGTAGCTTCGGGCTTCTTCTTTCGCTTGCCTCCCTTGGGGCTTCCTTCGCCCTCCGCCTCCTGCGTGTTTGCGTGTTCGCCTTCTTGCGTGCTTTCGGGCTTGCGTGCCACTTGGTCGAAGGAGACTGCCGTTGCGATGATCTCTACGCCCTGTCGCTTGACTCCTTCCTTGTCGGTGTAGTCGCTGTAGTGGATCTTGCCCTCCAGGATGAGGCGGGAGCCCTTGCGCACGTACTTCTCGGCAAAGCTGGCGAGCTTTGGGTCAAAGATAGTGATGTTGTGCCACTCGGTGCGGTCTTCGACCTTTGTCCCGTCTTGCTTCGTGTAGCCGTTCTCGGTGGTGGCTAAAGAAAAGGCTACGACCTTTTCGCCCTTGCGTTCTGGGTCACGACCTACGTTCCCGATGAGAATTACCTTATTCATTATATAGTTGCCCGATATTGCCCCCTCGATAGCACAGGTTTAGTTATGTTATTAAAAGATATGGCTAATCATAAGAGCTACACGCTTCCGAAAGTCTGGATCATGGATGAGCGTTGTGTGCCTAAATCCAGAGGGGTTGCAATGTAATTCATCTGCAATAGCTCTCAGATACTCTTCTTCGTCCTCGAAGTAGTTTGTGTAGCTTGCTCCATTAGGGGAGAAGTACTCTATCTTACCGATCAATACCTTCGTTTCCATGTTGTTCTGAAATGTTATGCTGTATCGAGAGGGAAGTGGAAGAGGAGTTTTCGATCTTCGTATCTGTCTACAGCTGGTTTATATTGGGTGATCTACTTTTTTATGCCTTAACCTGTCGGTCGTGTTGTCGTCGTTTTCATAGGCAGTTAAGCAATGTGCACCAGAGAGCCGTAGGCAAGGGCGAGGGAAAAAAATACTACCCGGAGCTAAGCGTAGGGCTGGAGATTTTTTTTCAGAGTTCATATACCCTTGCAACTTTAGTGTAGGCTCTCGCACATGCTAACTTCGCCGTAATGAAACGAACGACAACACGACCGATGGGTGGTGGCAATTACTCGATCACCACAATGTAATTAGCTGTGGACTGATACGAAGCGGTTTCTTTGGGGGTAGGGGGGGCTTTCTCCCGCAAAAGAAAGCCCCCCTCGGACTCGACTCTGGGGGGTGCTGTGATAGCCCCAGCTCTGTGGGGCTTCGCCACCCCAGAGTCTACCTATAGAGCTCTCCTGGGTGCGCCACCTCGAAGTATAGAGCAGCGCACCCATGGGAGCGACCACCGACCGAAGGGAGGGGGGAAGGACAAAGCACGCTCGATGCGTGCGCCCAGCCTGTGGCTGTGGAGTTTCTTTTGCTTCTTTTCTTTGCCCAGACCAAAGAAAAGAAGGGGACACCCCCGAGGGCAAAAAGAAGCCCCCCAGAGGTAGAGACCTCTGGGGGCTGCCTATTAGCAGGTTCTGAATACATAGCTATCGATGTAGTCGTAATCGTACATAAACAGATCCCGCGCGAATGCTTCATAGTTTATATAACTACGTGCGTAACTTGGAATATCATGTAGATACAGATCATCAAAGAGCTGCTCTGCATAGGCTGTCTCGCTATCCCATTCCCCGCAGTATTGGTCACGGAAGGTATCTACCGCCCTATCTGGGTCTTTTTTGATGTCCCAGCCATGAAACTCTACCCATGCAAGGAAAGGGGCTTCCTCGTACTCGTACAGCTCATCCTGTACCTCGAATATAGCCCCATCGATACCACATTCAGAGATAAGTTCAGAGGGGATATTTTCCCAATCTTGAAACATAAACTCTGGCTGATCCTCGTCCTCATGTAGCTCTCTGCACGCTTCGAGAAAGTCCTCTAAGCTATCGTAGTCCGAGATATTGAGCCATGCGCCCTCAATACTTCCGCCTGCGTACTTAGCATACGTACCCACGTAAACACGTGCCTCGCTAAATGCTTTTTTCGTTTCCATGTTGCTCTGAATATTATGCTGTATCGAGAGGGAAGTGGAAGAGGAGTTTTCGATCTTCGTATCTGTCCACAGCTGGCTTATATTGGGTGATCTACTTTTTTATGCCTTAACCTGTCGGTCGTGTTGTCGTCGTTTTCATAGGCAGTTAAGCAATGTGCGCCAGAGAGCCGTAGGCAAGGGCGAGGGAAAAAAATACTACCCGAAGCTAAGCGTAGGGCTGGAGATTTTTTTTCAGAGTTCATATACCCTTGCAACTTTAGTGTAGGCTCTCGCACATGCTAACTTCGCCGTAATGAAACGAACGACACGACCGATGGGTGGTGGCAATTGCTCGATCACCACAATGTAATTAGCTGTGGACTGATACGAAGCGGTTTCTTTGGGGGTAGGGGGGGCTTTCTCCCGCAAAAGAAAGTCCCCCTCGGACTCGACTCTGGGGGGTGCTGTGATAGCCCCTGCTTTGTGGGGCTTCGCCACCCCAGAGTCTACCTATAGAGCTCTCCTGGGCGTGCCACCTCGAAACATAGAGCAGCACGACCAGGAGAGCGAACCACCGACCGAAGGGTGGGGGGAAAAAAGGAGTCCCCCAGAGGTACATACCTCCGGGGGACTCTTCACTATCAGAGCAAAAGCTCTCTTTAGAATGGGGGGGTCTCCTTGCCCTCCTGCGTGTTTGCGTGTTCGCCCTCTTGCGTGCTTTCGGGCTTGCGTGCCACCTGGTCGAAGGAGACTGCCGTTGCGATGATCTCTACGCCCTGTCGCTTGACTCCTTCCTTGTCGGTGTAGTCGCTGTAGTGGATCTTGCCCTCCAGGATGAGGCGGGAGCCCTTGCGCACGTACTTCTCGGCAAAGCTGGCGAGCTTTGGGTCAAAGATAGTGATGTTGTGCCACTCGGTGCGGTCTTCGACCTTTGTCCCGTCTTGCTTCGTGTAGCCGTTCTCGGTGGTGGCTAAAGAAAAGGCTACGACCTTTTCGCCCTTGCGTTCTGGGTCACGACCTACGTTCCCGATGAGAATTACCTTATTCATTATATAGTTGCCCGATATTGCCCCCTCGATAGCACAGGTTTAAGTCGATCAAATGTACAAATTTATTCATCGTGGAAAGAGGGGAGGACTCTGCCTCCCCAACCCTCCCTGAGGTTTATCCCTCACGCGTCTGTTAATTCTATAGTGCTGAAACACAAGTGTATAACTTTACAATGTTTTCAAATGAATACATTAATGTGGTTTTACTCAAAAAAATGTTTATATTTGCAGTACAGACATAAGCACAAGACTATGACAAAGACAAAACGACTTCTGGGTGTATTCATGGTAGGGCTGTTAGTAACTACCTCGATGAAAGCCCAATTTACAGGAACATCTTACCTCAGCGCAGGTGCTGGGGTGGCTATTCCTCACTCCTCGAGTAAAATTTTATCCCCAGAGCCTATGCTCTCCTTGTCCTATGGGTACTTACTCAGCGATAAGCTGACTATCGACGCCCCTCTCGTTTATCAAGGGCTGGCAAGTGCGAGCTTAAAAGGGATGAGTATCTCTGCCCTCCCCACCCTATACTATGGGATCTCCAAAGGAGATAAGCATCGTCTGGAGGTCGGGGGAACTCTGGGCGTTGGTTTTGAAAAGTACCAAAAGCCTACAGATCCTCTTATCGTAGTTAAAGGGAGCTTAGAAAGTGTAAATTTCTATGTGGGAGTTGGAGCAAGATATACCCTACTCCTCTCGTCCAAAGTAGGGATCTATGCTATGTATAAGTACCTGTACCAGCCCCAAAGTATCGAGAGCATGGCTCAGACCTTCTCTGGGGGGGTATTATTCTACCTATAGATCATCACAAACTATCATATCCAAGCTATTATGAAACGTATCATCTATCCATTAGGTCTTATAATGCTTATGCTTGTAAGCCTCATGAGCTGTAAGAAGGAAGGTATTGACATAGTCAATAAGAACTTCAATGTAGAGCTAAGACAACCCCAGGGCGAAGTCGTACCAAGAGTTGGCGAGCAACTTACATTCAATCTCAGCATCACAGGGTTTGACCTTGAAAACAACAAGGGCGAAATCGAAACATACTTCTACGTGAAGAATGAAGAAGGCGAGTCTACAGGGGCTGTCTTCACTACAGAGCAGAAGGAAATTCCCCTCGGGAAGAACTTCGAGTACGACTACAGGAAGAATGGGATGAGCCTTGACTTCCTTTATACCCCTACACAAGATGGCGACCAAGATTTGGTCGTTGAAATTCGATGTGCGGGGGTCACGAAAACGGCAGCTCTACACCTCGGGCTTAAAACAAAGAGCATCATCGTCACCGCAACAGGTGGTGGGAAGATCGTCCACAAGGGTAAAACTGAGACCTCTTTTAGCCTGCTTATGAAGTATGGAGAGACCGCCAGCTTCAAAGCTGTACCACAGAACAAACACAAGTTTGCAGGGTGGTATATTGGAGAAAAGAAGGTAGCAACTACCTTAGACTATGTGCATCGAGCTGATCGGGATGCGAGAATTGAAGCCCGATTTAAGCCTATGAGTTATAAGGTAACTCCCAAAATAGACATTCCAGAAGCTGGGGTAGTTGCTACCACCACAGGGAGAGATACCTTTGAAGATGGAGACCTCGCAGAAGTTCGCCTCACGATCAATGAGAAGCACAAAGATGGCTACATTTTCAAAGGCTGGTACGTGGATAATCAGCTTGTGAGCGATCAGCTTACCTATGCTTTTAATGCCAAGGATGATGTTGCTCCCTTGGCTCATTTTGAGCGAAAGAGCTATGCCTTCCACTACAACAGAAAAGATGGTAAGTACAAGATATCGCTCAATGGGAAAGATGATCTAAGGCAGACAATGCAGTATGGCAAGGAGTACACCCTTCATTTAGGCGCAACTCTTATAAATACAAGTAGAATACAACAAGAAGTGTTCTTTGAGTAGGCAAGTTAGAAGTAGATGGAAACTTGGTAGGAAGCATTCATATTACACCATCTGGTAGAGGCCCGAATGTAAAGTCCGAGCGTACTATTAAAGTTATCTGTCGAGGAGAAGCTCACATTCGTGTTCTATTACGAGAAGTCAGTGATATAACGGGGCTTCACGAGCGCTACATAGATTAGCCCATGGATAATCAGCCTAAGACTACAGACGAGGTAGCCTACACGCTTGTACTACCTCGGGAACTACACACTCGCCTCAAGACGATGTGTGCCTCAGAAGCTATCAGCATAAAAACCTACCTCACGGCTCTTATAGAGCTTGATTTAGATAAGAAGGTATTACCACTTAACAAGATAAAGAAATGAACCACAGAACAAAGCTCGCTCTCGCCACCTTGGCGATGACTCTCCTCTCCACTCCTCTCCATGCACAAAGCTTGAGGGCAGAAGTGAACAAAATCCTCAATGAATGGGCTCTCCCTATAGCATCGTTCATCTTTGTGTTAAGTACTCTTTTGGGAGTATACCAGAACTACGATAAGATCATAGACAAGGACGGCAACGGCACTCGCAAAGAGGGTTTCATAAACCTTGCTATGATTATGGGCTTCGTGATCCTCAGGGATGGCTCTTATTGGAGCGGTTGCGAGACAAGTAGGAAACATGAGCCTCTCTTAGACTAAGATTATGGGCATCAAGGTACGAAAAAGGTCTTACGACTCCTCTTAAAATATTCGGGATGTATCAAGGCTATTTCTACGCTTGGGCTGGCGGCTCTGGTGTATGCCTTCTACTTCTCGGTATAAGCTTCAATAGCTTTATCAAGGGTGGGGTGGGAGGATTTATCAAGTTCCTTGGGATCGCTCTGCTAATGGCTCTTGTGAGCCTTAGCGTTAAAGTCTACTTCACAAGTAAGTCAAGCCGTAAAAGGCTACACTTTGGCACTTCGGAGGTTTCCTTAAGCAATAGAGATCTCCTTAGAATTAGGCAAAGAAGATGAAAGAATTTAGTGCAGAGTCCGCCTATAGTATCGAGACTATACAGGGCAATACGATCATCAGTAAGTCTGGAGATCTATCGGTCGTCTATGAGCTAACAGAGCCAGAATGCTATAGCTTATCCGAAGAGGATATGCAGAAGCGGCATGAGGAGTATATGCGAGCTTTCTCGCATATCTCCTACGGCTACATTCATAGGCAAGATATATATCTCCGTGATAGCTTTGATGCGCGGGATATGCCTCACGGATCTTTCATCAATGATGCGGAGTCTAAGCATTTCCATAATCGGGAAATGCTTAGACACCACACCATCCTTGCATTCACATGCACAGGTCTAAAAACGCTGGAACGAAGCTATCAAGCCAACCCACTACGATATAGTGAAGCTCTAAGCAAGGAGGACAGAAGCAAGCTGGATCTATTCCTCGATGAGGTAGAACAAGCCACCTCTATCCTCTCCAGCCTCCCCAGAACTGCTGTTCGAGAAATGGATGAAGGACAGATCCAGCGTAATATAATTGCGCTGGTAAATGGCTTTCAAGATGATGCGGGGATGCGGGATGTCCTTTGCTCAGACAAGCTATATATCGGGAGCAAGGTCGGGGGTATTTCAGCGTATGTGATGAGAACTACCTCCCAGATGAGGTCTTTGTCTCTATCCCAGATCGAACTCTCGGACACAATACTGAGGTGTCAATGTCGATGCTGGAGCCGTTAGGGGTGCATTTACCTTACACCCATGTGATCAATCAAGTGTGGTGCTTCAAGGGTAATCACTACAACAACCAGCTCAAAGAGTCCGTAAAGAATTTTGGTCGTCACAAAAGCTTTGACAAGGATATTGAGCATAAGTTTCAACAGCTTGCACAACTCGATGATGAAATACGCACTGAGCAGAAGAAGCTCTGTGAGTACCATTATAACATAGTCGTTATCGAGGAGAACGAAGAATTATTCAATAGGGCTTCCGACAAGATCAAGAGTACTCTGACCAACTCTGGGTTCAGCTTCTACATGCCCTCGCACGAGGGCCTGTATAAGCTCTTTATTGGCTCTGTTTTGGGAAGAGAAACAAACCTTGCGCGCGAGTTTTATATCATGAGTGACCTTGATGTAAGCCTCTGTCTATCTCCGAGCTATACACTCAGCAAGAGCGACTCTGAGGGTATTTACTTTGAAGATAGGATCTTCAATACCCCTACGCTCGTTGATGTGTGGGATGAGAAGAAAAAGCGTATTCCTGCTCGCAATGCTATTGTAGTCGCCTCCACAGGTGGCGGTAAATCCGTCACAACTCTGAATATCATTCAGCAACTCCTCGAGCAGAATGTGAAGGTTATTGTCGTGGAATTTGGCAAGAGCTTTTACCAGCTCGGACAAATCTACCAAGATCGCACCCTGCATATTGACTACAATCCAGAGACACCTTTAGGGATCAATCCCTTCTACATTCCAGAAGGTACGAAGCCAGACAAAGATAAACTCCGAACGCTGGTTAATCTGATCCTTGTATTCTGGAGAATGAAGTCAATTAGTGGCGACACACCGCAGGTTGTGTCGCTCACAAAGTTGCTGACAGAATACTATGACCGAGTATATGATGGGCACAGCTTCGTGAGCTTTTATGAGTTCATACGGACTCATGGCGAGGCTTTGCTAAAAGAGCTGAATATCGCCCAAGAGTACTTTGACACTCAGAGCTTCCTGCACGTGTGTAGTCAATTCTGCAAGGGGGGGTACTACGAAAACGTATGCGCCCCTTCTGAATTGGAGCGAGAAATAGCCTCTAAGGACTTCATTATTTTCGAGCTTACACAGATCAAGAAAGATCCCTTCCTTGTATCTGTGATTATGTCTATCCTGTTTGATACGATCGAAAGCAAGATATTGAGTGACCGCTCCCAGCGTGGTATGCTCGTCTTTGATGAGTATGCAGAGAGCCAAGCGATCAAGGATAGCCACTCTGGCGCAGATATTCACTCTACAGTGGCTTTCTGCTATCAGAAGCTCCGTAAGGAGAATGGCGCAATCATGACGATTATCCAATCTCCGGCCCAGCTCCCAGATAATGAATACACGAAGGGGATTATTTCCAACACTCAGATCCTCTATGTACTGCCTACGACAAATGTAGTCTACTCCGATGTGGAGGAAATGTTTCGCTTCGACAGCAAGGCGAAGAAGAATTTGATGCGTAGTATCAAAAACGACTTCGCCAGCAAGCGTAAGTACAGCGAGGTCTTTATCAGCTTTGGCGATAAGGACTTCAAAGTCCTGCGTCTGGAGCTAAGTCCCGAAAAGTTCTTAGCCTTCCAAACTGACGGCTCTATCTGGCAAGAATTGCAAGATAGAGCCAAGTCCACAGACATACTAACTGCTATTCAAACCATGTTATCATGAAGTCCTTATTTTCCCTCGCCCTGGCATTTACGCTCGGTATCATGACCTGCCATGCCCAGATGGTTGTAAACGACCCTGTGGCAACGAAAATCGCTACCACAGGCTGGGCAAAGAGCTTAGCCCAAGCTGGTACTCAGTCTAAGGCTTTGCTGGAGTCTACAGCCCTCCTAAAGAAAAGCGTGGAAATATACAGCAAGGTGTCCTCCACTATTCAGAATGTACAGGCGGTACGTAATATCATCGATCGACAGGTCTCCATGGTAAATCTTGTTCGTCAAGAGTTATCTCGGAGAGATATTGCTGATCTCAAAAGCTACCAAAGGTACATATCGATCTTGCAGAATATCATTATCGAAGCCCAGAGTTCTATTACGATGCTTAATAGCTTCCTTGATCCTACGTTATCCCTTACCCCTGGGGATCGTCTAAAACTTATCATCGATCTTGACAAGCAAAGCAGGGAGCAGCTGGGCAAGATCCAGACAAAGATCCGTATGTTCTCTCGACTAAACACGGCTTGCAGTGTTCTTCGAGCTAAGGCAAAGTAAGCCATGGATACAAGCATTATCTCCGCCTATAACGCTATTAGTAGCCTCCCTGTTACCAAAGGGATGATACTAATATCCTCCGTTATATGCGCCCTTATCGTGATCTCTAAGATTGTAAGTGGTGTACAAGATGCTGCACAAGAAGGGCAAATTGATGTTAAGAGCTTCTTCAAGCTCTTCTCGACCTATATCTACATGCTCCTCGCTATAAGCCTTGCGAATCCAGCCTTTAACCTCGTAGAGAAAGGACTCGCCCAGATGTCCGATGAATTAGTGGCTAAGCACCAAGGGGTTATCAATGAGAACTTAGAAGGAGTTATTACTGACTTCACGAACCAAAAGATGGATGAGATTGAAGAAGCAAGTTTTGTCGAGGGCGCTATCCTTGCGTTCAAAGCCGAAGTCGAGATACTCATTTACACTATAGTTATCTATATAACTAAGTTCTTGTACATGATCTTTGCGTCTGCCAGATACCTGTATTTGGCTATTCTCAAAATCGGTACTCCCATAGCCATCGTTTGCTCTATTGATGAGAAAACAAGGCACATTACAGAGACCTACCTCAAGAACTTATTTTACTGCTACATTATGCTTCCCTGCTTTCTGCTGACTAATAACTTCGGCGATCAGATCATCCAGAATGTAGCAGGGACAGCTTTTGGTGTATCTAAGACTGAGATCTCTCTCCTTATTCTCGGGCTGTTCCTAAAGATGTTCCTATTCGGTAAAGCCTTCCAATACGCACGACAAATCATTTCTTAACATGGATAAAGATCGCATCCTTCAAGATTTTGACCACCTCAGCAAAGCAAAAAAGCAGTCTGCTACTGCTCTAAACTTTGCCTAATCTTCTCTGTGGTCGTAGTCCTTTTAGTCTTATTCTGGGGTTTTGCAGTATCTCAGACCGCCCTTAATAAGGTCGTTATTCTATCAAAGAGCGGCGAGTACCTACAAACAGAAGCGGTAAGCTCAGAAGCTCTATTCTCAGCACGAATACAATCCACCTGCAACTTCGCAACAAGCTATGCTAATAGCTTCGATCGACAGAGTATTAAGATGAACCAAGCGAGGGCTCAATTCTATGTCAATAGAAATGACCTCAATGCGATCTTTCAAAAATACTTCAACGACAGAGCCTATAGCGATGCTACAAATGCAGGTGCAGTCTATAACTGCAACCTTGAAAAGATAGAGCGTATCGAGGGGGACAATGAGCCTTACAAGGTATCTTTTACCTCCTTGCTCAATGTCTACTCTGGTGGTAAGGTCTGGAGATTTCGCCTACACTGCGATGGCGAGATCATCAGCACGACTCCCAGATACCCAGAGAATGTCACAGGCTTTATGTTTTCTCGATTAGTCCAGAGGACAGAGCAATTACCAACCGAACAAGAGCCACAGAACAATGGATCAGGAGAAGAAGATCAAGATTATATTGGGTAGTGTTTTCGCACTGCTACTGCTGGGGGTACTCTATCTGTTTCTCAATAGAGGGGGGGCTTCTTCATCAGCAGAAGAAGAAGTATCTGCCCGTGCAATCGACTCAGCAGAAGTATCAATATCTGATATTATGCAACATGGTGCTGCCTCCCCCAGAGAGTATGCTTCCTATCGTTCCGAGGACACCGAAGCACCTCTAACAGCTGAGGCTATTGCCCCAGATCAGAGTCCGTATGAAAACAGCGAGGATATAGCGAAGTTGCAAGAGCAACTACGCAAAAATATGCAAACACAAACGCAGGTTTACACGCAACCACGCCCTCAATCTTCGTATCGACAGGAAGCCCCCGATCAAACATACGAACCCAGCATACCTCAGCCACGTACCAGCTCTCCACGAATACAAGCCCAGCCTCAGACTAAAGAGGATAGGGACGCTGCTCTCCCGACCGAAGCAACTAATATCCCAGAAGCTCCCCAGAGTCGTAGCAGATTTAACTCTGGTATGCGTACAGGGACAGGCGGGATCAAGGTAATTGTCTTAGGGGAGCAAGAGTTAAAGAATGACTCCCCTCTAAAGCTGGTGCTTGCCCAAAGCGTCACATTAGAAGGGACGACTATCCCGAAGGGTACAGCACTCTACGGGATAGTTCATACCGCCAATGGGCGAATGCTTGTAAACGTATCTACTATTCAGTATCGAGATCGTAGCTTTGCAGTATCTCTCAATGCCTATGATAGAGACGGACTAAAGGGGATCAATGTAGGTGTTCCAGAGAGTACAGATACCTCTGTGCAAGAGGTAGCCGAAGAAGCCGCCCAAAGAACAGGTATTATCTCGGGAGCAGTTGGTGCGGTTGCTGGTACTATCTCGGGTATTTTCAGACGCAAGGGCTCCTCAAATACAATCATTATCAAGTCTAACTATCAGCTATCTCTGCGATGAAAAGTTTTCTCCTTGCCTTATTCATGGCAATACCAATCTGTGCATCCAGCCAGACTCTCCATAAGATAGGAAGCCAGCATATCAGCGTAAGCTATGATAAGACTGTACACCTCATCTACCCCTCCCCTATTAAGTATGTTAAGAGCGTCGATAGCATCGTAGCAGTCGATAAGCCCGAGGAAGCCAAGAGGATAGTCCGTATCAAAGCTAATCAGAGAAGGTTCTCGAAGAATACAACTATCAGCGTCGCCACGGCTGATGGAAAGTTTTACTCCTATCTCACCAGCTACTCAGATAGCCCTCAGACAACGATCTTTATAGGGAAAGAGTCTCCCAAAGCTGAGCGTATTGAGTGTTCCAATTCGAGCGATGTTCATATCGTAGCTCCTGCCAAAGTGACCTACATAGACTTTGGCAATGACTCCATAAGTGCATCCCTTGCCGAGGGTACGCAAAACATTATACGCCTACAGGCAAAGTACCGATTCTCCAAGGAGACTAATCTCTCCTTCGCCTTAGAAGATGGTACATTCTACAGCTATGATATAGCATACAGGGACTATGCACCTGTAGCCGTGTATACGCTCAATGCTCCCAGCGGGAACGAACTCGAGTCGGTAATTCTTGAGGAACAGACTATCGGGGGGAAATGAGCAAGAGAAGATCCTATCGAAGGTAAAAAACAAGGGTCGATCCTTCTATTCTCTGGGTATTCAGAAGTATAAGCAGAAGCTCAGCATCAGAAACATTTTCACATACAAAGAGCGGACTATCCTCGATATAGAGTTCTCCAACAATAGCGAAGTACCCTATGATGTTGAGTTCTTCAAATTCATAATCAAGAGTAAGAAGGCTAATAAGCGAGTAGCTACACAGGATCTGGATCTCACGGGGGAAATAGTATCTGCCTTCACAGGTCGTATTGCCCCAAAAAGGACAGAGCGTATCATAGTAGTATTCCCAAAGTTCACACTCAGCGATGATCAAAACCTCGAGCTGAATGTTGTAGAGCAAAGCGGGGGGCGCAACATAGCCTATCTCATCAGTGACGAAAGCCTAAACAACGCTACCGCCCTATGATGAAGCCCCTGCTCATCCTTGCACTATCTATCCTCTCCAGCTCCCTCTCTCTCTCGCCCAGAGTAAGAGGGAGCTGGTCAAAAAGGTGCTTAGCAGTGCAAAGGATTACAAGGGGGTTGCACCTATCTTAGACATAGTCCAATCAATACCAGAAGAAAGTATGCACCTGCCCCTACTTAATCCCCTGGGAGAACAAGCCTATAGGATCAGCTCTTCTTTTGGGAGAAGGCAAGATCCTATCACGAAGCAAGCAAAAAGCCATAGCGGGATAGACCTTGCAAGTAGCTATGCTTGCAAGGTCTATTCCACCGCTTCGGGTAGCGTTATCTTCTCTGGGAACAAAGGGGGCTATGGAAAGTGTATCATCATCAAACACAGGTATGGCTTTGTGACCTATTATGCGCACATGACCTACCTATATGTTTCTACAGGGC
>BNJT01000798.1_pt1 | contig 27121 bp, 29 predicted proteins | sample 8540491 | NCBI WGS metagenome assembly BNJT01 (sample SAMD00202455, study PRJDB9452) | human saliva metagenome | host: Homo sapiens | reverse complement strand
AGTATATGTCAATTAAGGACTAGTAACTTAGGTTACTAGTCTTTTTTTAGTGATTTAAGAAGTGGATAATATTTTTAGAAAAATTTAAGCGACTATAAATAAAAAAATACTCTAGCATTTTTATATAATAGAAATTTATTGAATACTAGATTAATAGAATAAAAAAATATGACTAACAATTAACAGTAAGATTGAAAGTAGATATAAATATAAATAAAAAGTGATAAGAAGTCTGGTTTATGCCCTTAAAAAAATACATGAGATAATTATTAAATTAACAGTAAAACTACTCTAATATAAAAATAATAGTGAATGATATTTAAAAAAAGGAGAATTTGGAAACCGATTAAGAATGGAATAAAGAAGATATTTTAATACTAGTATTCCAAGTAGAAAAAAATTACTATAGATATAGTTGAATTTGAATATTATGATATTAATGAAAAAAATTGGGATGACTGTAAATGACCAACTTAAATGTTTAGAGTTATGTATAATACCGAGTCATGAAGCTATAGTATGAGTAAGGATTAAATGATTAAAGATATTATCGATATAATAAAGGAGTAGCTAAAGTAGCATCAAACTATTATACATAAAGGAAAAGATATATTATGGAATAATGTATTACGATTATAGATAGCTAAAAAAATTAGATGTAAACAATATATAGAATAACATAATGAAGAGAAGAGCGGGATTGCTAAGTCCAAAAAGAATATGTATGGTTGTATAAAAGCGTAGCAGACATTAAAAATTACTGAGATATACAAAGTATAATTTTTTTTAGAGATAGCCTGAATTCTTTAAGAATCTATAATATATTTTTTTATTTATAGAAATAGTTTATAAAATAATCTCTTTAATTATTATAAAAATATACGAAATATTTTGAGTTGATTTTTAAATATATTTAATAGTGTTGATACTATTTTTTTACTTAATAAATAATTGATTTTTATGTTGTATTTACAAGGTTATAGAGAAGTGAGTTGTAAAAACAATGGATATTTTTTTAGTTTGCTATTTATGAGTGTATTGTTATGAAAAAAATAGTTATATTTAAAGGTGATATGAGAATTGCAGATTACTAAAAGTAAAGCCTTTTTGTAACAGTTTTGTAATTGAATTATATTATAGATTCATATATAATTATAGTATGTAAAAAAATTATAAATTTTGAAAGGAAGAAATTAAAAAAACATGATATTCAATAAAAAAAGATACTGTACAAAAATTGGCGTATGGTAAAAAAAGGGAAAAGGTATAGCATTTAGTTGTATGTTGTTCTTTACAGCAGGTGCAGTAGTTGTTAATCCAGTAGCTACGGTCTTTAATCAAAATGGAGTAGCGTATGCTCAAACTTCAATTAGGTCATCTGAAGGGGCTGAAAACCTTGAGTATACAAATAAAAAAGGGGCACAGTAGTTGTTGATGAATATATAAAGATTTCTTATGAAGTTGATAACGCTAACAATGTTATTCATTGGACAACAGTTGTTAATGGCGGGCGAGTAGGAAATGCAGCAAGCGGATATACCTACTTTACTGTACCAAAAGACTCAGTAGGTACTCCAACTAACTGGAGAGTTTTTACAAACAGATAAAAATGGCAAAGTCATGAGTGACCGAAATTATTGGAAAAAAATAATGATGGAACATATCCAATGGGTGGAGCTGGTAAAATGAATGTTTATACTGGTTCTGAAATGACTAAGAAATTAACAGAGTTTTATAAAAAAATATCGGTAATCCAGCCATTAAGGGAAATGAAGCGGCAGCAGCGCAACAAGCGTCAGAACGTTCACAAGCATTGTATACGTTAACGGCTGATATAGCAGGTGGAATTTTTTTAAGAATCCAAGTTGGACTATTACTTATGACACACCAATTCTTGATAAGTCAAAAACCACTTGATTATGTAGCGGGATTACAAGGTACAGGTGGTGCTGTTGGGGCAAAAACCGAGATTATGACTGGTTATGTGGACAACTTCATTGATAATGAAAGTTCAAAAATTCCAAGCTGTTGCAGTTCAAGAAAAAAATATACAGAAAGTTGGCGGAAGCTTTAATTCAAATCCAGCCCAGTATGTAACTAATAAAGCAGGTACTCCGGAGTTTCCAAAATAACTACCGTGGGGCAACAACATTTGCATGGAAAGACGGTCAAGCTCCAACAGCTACAACTCCAGGTACTTATACAAAAAAACTGTAGTTGTAACTTACCCAGCACACTACAAACAAACGCCACAAGAAGTTACTATTACATTTGAAGTAAAAGGTAATGAAGCAAGTGAAATTCAAGCACCAGCTAAAAACACCGGTACAAAAACTTAACAAACTTAACAGAAGATGAAAAAGATAAAGTTAAGAAAGCAATCGAAGCTGCGAACTCAGGAAAAGTTGCGAACGTAGTAGTAGGAAACGACGGAACTGCGACAGTGACATTTAACGATGGATCAGAAGCAACATTAACACCGGATAAAAACAGTAGTAGAAGCACAATCAAAAGGAATCCAAGCACCAGCTAAAACACCAGTACAAAGCTTAACAAACTTAACAGAAGATGAAAAAGATAAAGTTAAGAAAGCAATCGAAGCTGCGAACCCAGGAAAAGTTGCGAATGTAGTAGTAGGAAACGACGGAACTGCGACAGTAACATTCAATGATGGATCAGTTGCAACATTAACACCGGACAAAAACAGTTGTAGAAGCACAATCAAAAGGAATCCAAGAACCAGCTAAGACACCAGTACAAAACTTAACAAACTTAACAGAAGATGAAAAAGATAAAGTTAAGAAAGCAATCGAAGCTGCGAACCCAGGAAAAGTTGCGAATGTAGTAGTAGGAAACGACGGAACTGCGACAGTAACATTCAATGATGGATCAGTTGCAACATTAACACCGGACAAAACAGTTGTAGAAGCACAATCAAAAAGGAATCCAAGAACCAGCTAAGACACCAGTACAAAAACTTAACAAACTTAACAGAAGATGAAAAAGATAAAAGTTAAGAAAGCAATCGAAGCTGCGAACCCAGGAAAAAGTTGCGAATGTAGTAGTAGGAAACGACGGAACTGCGACAGTAACATTCAATGATGGATCAGTTGCAACATTAACACCGGACAAAACAGTTGTAGAAGCACAATCAAAAGGAATCCAAGAACCAGCTAAGACACCAGTACAAAACTTAACAAACTTAACAGAAGATGAAAAAGATAAAGTTAAGAAAGCAATCGAAGCTGCGAACCCAGGAAAAGTTGCAAACGTAGTAGTAGGAAACGATGGAGCTGCGACAGTAACATTTAACGATGGATCAGTTGCAACATTAACACCGGACAAAACAGTTGTAGAAGCACAATCAAAAGGAATCCAAGAACCAGCTAAGACACCAGTACAAAACTTAACAAACTTAACAGAAGATGAAAAAGATAAAGTTAAGAAAGCAATCGAAGCTGCGAACCCAGGAAAAAGTTGCGAACGTAGTAGTAGGAAATGACGGAGCTGCGACAGTAACATTTAACGATGGATCAGTTGCAACATTAACACCGGATAAAAACAGTAGAAAAAAAGCAACAAAAAGATGCAGATGGAATCGTAAATCCAGCTAAGACACCGGTACAAAAACTTAACAAACTTAACAGAAGATGAAAAAAAGATAAAGTTAAGAAAGCAATCGAAGCTGCGAACCCAGGAAAAAGTTGCGAACGTAGTAGTAGGAAATGACGGAACTGCGACAGTAACATTTAACGATGGATCAGAAGCAACATTAACACCGGATAAAAACAGTAGAAAAAGCAACAAAAAGATGCAGATGGAATCGTAAATCCAACTAAGACACCGGTAGAAAAACCCATCAAACTTAACAGAAGATGAAAAAGATAAAGTTAAGAAAGCAATCGAAGCTGCGAACCCAGGAAAAAGTTGCAAACGTAGTAGTAGGAAACGACGGAACTGCGACAGTAACATTTAACGATGGATCAGAAGCAACATTAACACCGGATAAAAACAGTAGAAAAAAAGCAACAAAAGATGCAGATGGAATCATAAAATCCAGCTAAGACACCGGTAGAAAAATCCATCAAACTTAACAGAAGATGAAAAAGATAAAGTTAAGAAAGCAATCGAAGCTGCGAACCCAGGAAAAGTTGCGAACGTAGTAGTAGGAAACGACGGAACTGCGACAGTAACATTTAACGATGGATCAGAAGCAACATTAACACCGGATAAAAACAGTAGAAAAAAAGCAACAAAAAGATGCAGATGGAATCGTAAATCCAACTAAGACACCGGTACAAAACTTAACAAACTTAACAGAAGATGAAAAAGATAAAGTTAAGAAAGCAATCGAAGCTGCGAACCCAGGAAAAAGTTGCAAACGTAGTAGTAGGAAACGACGGAACTGCGACAGTAACATTTAACGATGGATCAGAAGCAACATTAACACCTGACAAAACAGTAGAAAAAAAGCAACAAAAAGATGCAGATGGAATCGTAAATCCAGCTAAGACACCGGTAGAAAACCCATCAAACTTAACAGAAGATGAAAAAAAGATAAAGTTAAGAAAGCAATCGAAGCTGCGAACCCAGGAAAAAGTTGCAAACGTAGTAGTAGGAAACGACGGAACTGCGACAGTAACATTTAATGATGGATCAGAAGCAACATTAACACCTGACAAAAACAGTAGAAAAAAAGCAACAAAAGATGCAGATGGAATAGTAAATCCAGCTAAGACACCGGTAGAAAACCCATCAAACTTAACAGAAGATGAAAAAGATAAAGTTAAGAAAGCAATCGAAGCTGCGAACCCAGGAAAAGTTGCAAACGTAGTAGTAGGAAACGACGGAACTGCGACAGTAACATTTAATGATGGATCAGAAGCAACATTAACACCTGACAAAAACAGTAGAAAAAAAGCAACAAAAAGATGCAGATGGAATCGTAAATCCAGCTAAGACACCGGTAGAAAACCCATCAAACTTAACAGAAGATGAAAAAGATAAAGTTAAGAAAGCAATCGAAGCTGCGAACCCAGGAAAAGTTGCAAACGTAGTAGTAGGAAACGACGGAACTGCGACAGTAACATTTAATGATGGATCAGAAGCAACATTAACACCTGACAAAACAGTAGAAAAAAAGCAACAAAAGATGCAGATGGAATCGTAAATCCAGCTAAGACACCGGTAGAAAACCCATCAAACTTAACAGAAGATGAAAAAAAGATAAAGTTAAGAAAGCAATCGAAGCTGCGAACCCAGGAAAAAGTTGCAAACGTAGTAGTAGGAAACGACGGAACTGCGACAGTAACATTTAATGATGGATCAGAAGCAACATTAACACCTGACAAAACAGTAGAAAAAAAGCAACAAAAGATGCAGATGGAATCGTAAATCCAGCTAAGACACCGGTAGAAAAACCCATCAAACTTAACAGAAGATGAAAAAGATAAAGTTAAGAAAGCAATCGAAGCTGCGAACCCAGGAAAAAGTTGCAAACGTAGTAGTAGGAAACGACGGAACTGCGACAGTAACATTTAATGATGGATCAGAAGCAACATTAACACCTGACAAAAACAGTAGAAAAAGCAACAAAAGATGCAGATGGAATAGTAAATCCAGCTAAGACACCGGTAGAAAACCCATCAAACTTAACAGAAGATGAAAAAGATAAAGTTAAGAAAGCAATCGAAGCTGCGAACCCAGGAAAAGTTGCAAACGTAGTAGTAGGAAACGACGGAACTGCGACAGTAACATTTAATGATGGATCAGAAGCAACATTAACACCTGACAAAACAGTAGAAAAAAAGCAACAAAAGATGCAGATGGAATAGTAAATCCAGCTAAGACACCGGTAGAAAACCCATCAAACTTAACAGAAGATGAAAAAGATAAAAGTTAAGAAAGCAATCGAAGCTGCGAACCCAGGAAAAGTTGCAAACGTAGTAGTAGGAAACGACGGAACTGCGACAGTAACATTTAATGATGGATCAGAAGCAACATTAACACCTGACAAAACAGTAGAAAAAAAGCAACAAAAGATGCAGATGGAATAGTAAATCCAGCTAAGACACCGGTAGAAAACCCATCAAACTTAACAGAAGATGAAAAAGATAAAGTTAAGAAAGCAATCGAAGCTGCGAACCCAGGAAAAGTTGCAAACGTAGTAGTAGGAAACGACGGAACTGCGACAGTAACATTTAATGATGGATCAGAAGCAACATTAACACCCTGACAAAAACAGTAGAAAAAAGCAACAAAAGATGCAGATGGAATAGTAAATCCAGCTAAGACACCGGTAGAAAACCCATCAAACTTAACAGAAGATGAAAAAGATAAAGTTAAGAAAGCAATCGAAGCTGCGAACCCAGGAAAAGTTGCAAACGTAGTAGTAGGAAATGACGGAACTGCAACAGTAACATTTAACGATGGATCAGAAGCAACATTAACACCTGACAAAAACAGTAGAAAAAAAGCAACAAAAAGATGCAGATGGAATCGTAAATCCAGCTAAGACACCGGTAGAAAACCCATCAAACTTAACAGAAGATGAAAAAGATAAAGTTAAGAAAGCAATCGAAGCTGCGAACCCAGGAAAAAGTTGCAAACGTAGTAGTAGGAAACGACGGAACTGCGACAGTAACATTTAATGATGGATCAGAAGCAACATTAACACCTGACAAAAACAGTAGAAAAAGCAACAAAAAGATGCAGATGGAATCGTAAATCCAGCTAAGACACCGGTAGAAAACCCATCAAACTTAACAGAAGATGAAAAAGATAAAGTTAAGAAAGCAATCGAAGAAGCGAACCCAGGAAAAGTTGCAAACGTAGTAGTAGGAAACGACGGAACTGCGACAGTAACATTCAAAGATGGATCAAAAAGCAACATTAACACCTGACAAAAACAGTAGAAAAAAAGCAACAAAAAGATGCAGATGGAATAGTAAATCCAGCTAAGACACCGGTAGAAAACCCATCAAACTTAACAGAAGATGAAAAAGATAAAGTTAAGAAAGCAATCGAAGCTGCGAACCCAGGAAAAAGTTGCAAACGTAGTAGTAGGAAACGACGGAACTGCGACAGTAACATTTAATGATGGATCAGAAGCAACATTAACACCTGACAAAAACAGTAGAAAAAAAGCAACAAAAAGATGCAGATGGAATAGTAAATCCAGCTAAGACACCGGTAGAAAACCCATCAAACTTAACAGAAGATGAAAAAGATAAAGTTAAGAAAGCAATCGAAGCTGCGAACCCAGGAAAAGTTGCAAACGTAGTAGTAGGAAACGACGGAACTGCGACAGTAACATTTAATGATGGATCAGAAGCAACATTAACACCTGACAAAAACAGTAGAAAAAAAGCAACAAAAGATGCAGATGGAATAGTAAATCCAGCTAAGACACCGGTAGAAAACCCATCAAACTTAACAGAAGATGAAAAAAGATAAAGTTAAGAAAGCAATCGAAGCTGCGAACCCAGGAAAAAGTTGCAAACGTAGTAGTAGGAAACGACGGAACTGCGACAGTAACATTCAAAGATGGATCAAAAGCAACATTAACACCAGATAAGACTGTTAAGAAAGCAACAAAAAGATGCAGATGGAATCGTAAAATCCAGTTAAGACACCGGTAGAAAACCCATCAAACTTAACAGAAGATGAAAAAGATAAAGTTAAGAAAGCAATCGAAACTGCGAACCCAGGAAAAGTTGTAAACGTAGTAGTAGGAAATGACGGAACTGCGACAGTAACATTCAATGACGGATCAGAAGCAACATTAACACCGGAAAAAAACAGTAGAAAAAAAGCAACAAAAAGATGCAGATGGAATCCAAAAATCCAACTAAGACACCGGTAGAAAACCCATCAAACTTAACAGAAGATGAAAAAGGTAAAGTTAAGAAAGCAATCGAAGAAGCGAACCCAGGAAAGTTGCAAACGTAGAAGTAACACCAGATGGAACAGCTACAGTAACATTCAAAGACGGAACAGTTGCGACATTAACACCAGATAAAACAGTTAAGAAAGCAGACTCTGACCCAGTTAAACCTGAAGTACCAGGAACTATTAATATTCCAGGAAATAAAGTATCAGTAGATAATACAGGAAGCTTAACACCAGAAGAGATTGCAAAAAGTTAAGGAAGAAGTAGGAAAAAGTAAATCCAGGAAAAAAACAGTAGTAGTGGATGCAAAAGGAAATGCGACAGTAACAGATCCTAAGACAAATCTAGTACTAGTAATTCCAGCAGAAGAATTGGTTAAAACCAAAAGAGCAACCAAAACCAACTCCAACTCCTACACCAGTTACACCTTCAGATAAATTTGAAGTAACAGTACCAACTGTAAAAGTACCAGTAGTAGATGCTAAAAAAACTTAACACCAGCGGAACAAGCAGCAGTTAAAACAAAAGTTGAAGAATCAAATCCAGGAAAAAAACAGTAGTAGTAGATGCACAAGGAAATGCAACAGTAACAGATCCAAATGATCCTACTGCAACACCAGCAATAATACCAGGAGATAACTTAGTTGTTGAAACAGAAAAAAGCAGAAGAAGCTAAACCAGCAACACCAGTAGTAGTTAATGTTCCAGGAAATAAAGTACCAGTAGATAATACAGGAAGTTTAACACCAGAAGAGATTGCAAAAGTTAAAGAAGAAGTAGGAAAAAGTAAATCCAGGAAAAAAACAGTAGTAGTAGATGTAAAAAGGAAATGCAACAGTAACAGATCCAACAACAGGAAAAAGTAGTGGTAGTACCAGGAGCATCACTAGTAGAACAAAAAGTAACACCAACACCTACACCAACACCAACTCCAAAAACAATCAGACAGCATAGTAGTGCCTTCATTAACAATTGTAATGGATCCAACAAACTTAACGCAATCAGAGAAAGTTAAAGTAGAAAATGAAGTTAAGAAATCAAATCCAACGGCTACAAAAAGTAGAAGTAGGAAATGATGGAACAACAGTAGTAACATTCAAAGATGGATCTACTGCAACATTAACTCCTTCTCAAACTATCCAAAAAAAGCAGTGGTAGAAACAAAAGATTCAGATAAAGTTAAATATCCATCAGTTGCAACACCAGTTGCGGATGTAACTAACCTGACTGGAGATGAAAAAAAGCAAAAAGTAGAGGAAGAAGTTAAGAAATCAAATCCAACAGCTACAAAAAGTAGAAGTAGGAGATGACGGAACAACAACAGTAACATTCCCAGATGGATCAACTGCAGTTATACCAGGAGCAGCAACAGTTGTGACAAAAAGATAATGGTGGAGGATATGTACCAACACCAGAAAAATCCTTCTGTAGTAGTGCCAAGTGAAAAAAACACTAGTTAAAGATCCATCAAACTTAACAGAAGAAGAAAAAGGCTGCTGTTAAAGAAAAAAAGTAGAAAAAAAGCAAATCCAGGAAAAGTTGTTTCAGTTGATGAAAAAGGAAATGTAACAGTAACAGATCCTCAATCAGGAAAAAAACTGTCACAATTTCAGCAGATAAACTTGTTGTAAAAACAAGGTAATGGAGTATCATTAGATAAGGCTGTAAGTGAAATTAAAGGGCGTTTAGCTTCAACAGGATTAAATTCTACAGAAGGTGCGTCACTAGGATTTGCAGCATTATTAGCTGGTCTTGTATTAGCAGCAAGAAAAACGTAAAGAAAATAAATAATATTTTCTTTCGGATAAGATTTAAGATAGGTGAATAATATTTACCTTAAATATAAATTATAGTAAGATTATTCATTGATTTTATCGCATAAAAAAACCTTAGGAATTTTATTAATTCCTAAGGTTTTTGTTTGTATTGTATATTAAATAAATATTAAGTTTATTAAAGTATATGTAGAAAAAAAGAAATTAATAAAAAAATTCTTATGAAATGCCTAAAGAGAAGTAAGTATATTTTTAGTTATTTATTTATTATAAACAGAAAAATTTTATATGAATTCTTCGAGATATTTAATAAGGCCTTAGATAAATTATATTTTTTTATTATATCATTTTATAATAGCATACTGAAAATATACATAATAATAGTAAATAAATACTAGTTATTACTAGTGTTTAATTTATTAATTAGTAACTTAAACAGTAAGAGTATATAAAAATATATTCATATAAATATATTTCTGTATATAATAGAAGACTGTTGTAGATGAAAAATATGTTTAAAAAAAGGTTTGACAAGGGGCTGAATAGATGTTAGTATAATATTAAGAAGGTATAAATATAAAAAAATATTTTCACTTTCGTTAAACTGTAAATTTTTTTAAAAAAAGGAGGGATATATTAATGAAGAAAGCAGTTTATAAATTATTAGGTGTATTATTATTTACAACTTTTTTTAGTAACAGGATTATCTCTGTTTAACTATGGAAATGCTAGAGCAGAAGATACAAATGCTACAGGTAAAACGATACCAATTGAACTTTCTAATATGAAAGTTGAAAATACTACAGATAAAGCTGGGAAGCTAGATCATGCGGTATTACCATGGGAAAAATTTTTAGAGTTAGTGCTGATTTTTCGTCTACCTGATTCTACTACAATAAAAAAAGGTGATACTACAGTAATTGGAATTCCTACTGAATTTCAATTTGGAAATGTATATAATGATTTGAATAAAAAAATTTAATGTTGTTGATAGAAAAAAATAAATCAGAAATAGTAGCAGAAGCTAAAGTTGATTTAGATAAAAAAATCTAACATTTACATATACAGATTATCCAAGTAAACATGCAGAAGTGAGTGGAGATTTTTTTACTTCTTTGGACGTGTGGATCACAGAAAAGTATCAGGTGAAAAAGAATTAGACTTTAACTTAGATGTTAATGGTGAGAAAGTAGAAGTAGATAAGATAAAAATATAAAGGTGCTCCTGAACAACCTAGAGTAGGAATTAAAAAAAGAAGGTTGGCAAAGGGAAAAGTAAGTCTACAGATTTACGCTACAAAATCAAATTAAATGCTGATGGAAGACACTTGAAAAAAATGTGGTAGTCACAGATAATATTGAATTCCAAGATGGTATTATAGATCCTAATAGCTTTAAAGTTGAAAAAAAGGTACATTTACTCACTCAAAAAGAAGATGGTGTTTATCGTTTTAGATAATGACTCTAATCAAGCTACGCCACTTCCAACTACAGATTATAAATTAACTTTTTCAGAAGGTAATAAAGGATTTACACTTGAATTTTTTTAAGAGACCTTTTACCAACTGATAATATCCGTGTTTTATATGATGTTACTTTAGGTGCGACTCCACCTAGTGGTGTTAGCTATCATAATAATGCGATATTGAGTGCAGATGTAGTTGTAAAAAAAGCTCAGGTGATACAGGTGCATCAACTGATGAAACAAATCGAATAGAAGAGAAAGCTAGCTCTTGGATTAAAAACATTTTTATGGAGAAGGTTTTGCGGATGGTAAGAAGTATGGGTTGTCTATATTAAAAACATGACTCAGTTACTAATACACCGCTAGCGGGAGCAAAGTTTGATGTTTATACATCTGATAAAGATGGGAATAAATATGGAAGTCCACTAACTACTATAACTACGGATAATAATGGTCGTGCAAGCATAGGAGACCTTATAAATGAGTATTACCTTCTAGAAGAAGTTGAAGCTCCTATAGGATATTCATTACCAGATAAGGCTACAAAATTACTTGTTAATGTGAAGAAACAAACAGAGGCTAATGCGAATCCAAGTTTACCAACTGAAAATGTAGTTTATAAAATTGCAAACAAAAAAAGTTGATGAAAAAGTAGAAGTTAATGGTATAAAAAAACATGGGCAGATGATAATGATAAAGACAAAAAAATCGTCCTGTAAAAAGTTGTTATAAAATTACTAGCTGATGGAAAAGAAATTATTAGCAAAGAAGTAAGTGCAGAAAATGAATGGAAGTTTAGTTTTTCTGACTTACCTAAATTCAATGCTGAAAATGGAAAAGAGATTACTTATAGTGTAGTTGAAGAAAAAGTAGAAGGATATACGCCTGAAGTAATAGGGTATAATATTAAAAAAATATTTATACTCCAACAGTTACAGAAATCTCTGTGGAAAAAAACGTTGGGACGATGAAGGAAATAAAGATGCCTTAAGACCAAATAGTATAAAAAGTGCAATTATTTGCAAATAATAAAGAACAAGGTGAAGCTGTTGTTTTTAAATGAAGAGAATAATTGGAGATATACATTTACTAATCTTAAAAGCAAAAGTTAGTGGAAAAAGCTGTTAAGTATGAGGTGCGTGAGATAGATGTTCCGAATGGTTATACGGTTACTACATCAATAGAAGGAAATGGTTTAGTAGTGCTAAAAAAATACTCATAAACCAATATTACCACCACCGCCGCCAGTAATAGATATTCCACCACATCCATGGCAACCGACACCGCCACCAGTGATAGATATTCCACCACATCCATGGCAACCGACACCGCCACCTGTGGTAGATATTCCACCACATCCATGGCAACCGACACCACCACCTGCACCACAGTTACCACCAAAAACCAGCTGAAGTTAAGTCAAAAGAAACTAAAGTATTAGCAAAAACTGGATTGAACAGTAATATTGACACAATATTTACAACAATAGCGTTGTTAGGTGCAGTGGTAATATTACATAGAAGAAAAAAACTAATTAGTTTTTAACTATTAATAATAAAAAGTCCCTAAGTAATTTATATCGCTTAGGGATTTTTTTATTGTAATGGAAAAATGATAAAAAGTTATATAAATTTTGATAGTATAATTAATACACTTTTTGTTTAGCTAGTTTATAATAGATTTAGTAATAAATTTGGAGAAAAAGTTATTAGGGTATAATAAAAAAATTTTTTTAAAAATAAGACTTGATTTTATTAAGTCTAAATATTAATAAGTTTAACTTTAGTAATATAATGGCTGGTACAAGAACTTTTTGTATTTACATGAATTGATTAGAAATTTACTACATATGATAATGAATAAATTAGTGACAAAAAGTATATAACAGTACTATAATATAAGTTAAAGAATCTTAAAAAAGATGCTAAAAAAAGGAGTTTATAATATGAAAAAAAGATAGTTTATTATCAAAAATTGTTTCACAGATACTTTATTACGGCACTTAACGGTATGGCACTTGGGTTGTTTTGTACCCTTATTATTGGTCTTATTATTAAGCAGATAGCTATAAATTTAAGTGGAGGTATATCAACATTCTTTATAGCGATAGCAACAATAGCGATGGCTTTAACAGGACCAGTAATTGGGATAGGTGTAGCGCATGCGTTAAAAGCACCCAAGCTGGTAATTTTAGCCTCGGGTGTAGTTGGATTTTTAGGAGCATTCGGATCAAACTTAGGAACTAATCACCTTATTGAACAAGGGAAGTTAATAGTTAGTGGTTCAGGAGATCCGTTAGGTGCATTTATCGCGGTAGTTATAGCTGCTGAATGCGGAAGGTTAATATCAGGAAAGACAAAAATTGATATTATCGTAACACCGTTTGTAACGATAGTTATAGGTGCTACCGTTGCATATTTCACAGGACCATATTTAATAAAAGGAATGAAAATTCTTGGAACATTTATTAGAGAAGCAACAGAATTACAACCATTTTTAATGGGAATAGCTGTTTCGGTAATAATGGGAATAATATTGACATTACCTATAAGTTCTGCAGCGTTATCTATTATATTAGGTCTATCAGGTATAGCTGCAGGTGCTTCAACTGTAGGGTGTGCAGCCCAAATGGTTGGTTTTGCGGTTATTAGCTTTAAAGCAAACAGATGGAATGGACTTTTAGCTCAAGGATTAGGTACATCTATGCTCCAAGTGCCGAATATTATGAGGAAACCTATAATTTGGATACCACCAATAGTTGCTAGTGCAATGTTAGGTCCAATAGCTACATTAGTATGTAGAATGGAAAATAATCCTGCAGGTGGAGGAATGGGTACATCTGGTTTGGTAGGTCAACTTATGACATGGCAAACAATGTCTTCTTATACAAGTCATGCAGTATTATTAGTCGAAATCTTATTATTGCATTTTATCTTGCCAGCAATTTTATCTTATGCAGTATATTATTATATGGAAAAAGAAAAAAATATGTGTGTGCAGAAGATTATAAATTAGAATTATAATATTTCAATATTTCAAAAAAACAGCTCTTAAAAAAATAGGCTGTTTTTTTATATGGAATTAGTAAATACTACCTTAAAAACTAGAGTTTAAATATAGAGACGATTATTATATAAAAATAACAAGAAGTTTATACATATATTATTATTAAATAATCTAATATATGTATATTTAATAATCTAAGGGAAATACAAATGTTATAAAAAAAGTAACATAGAAAGATACTTAACAAATCTACGATAGCACTATTAAAAAAACCTTGTTTCTAAGATTATTTTAAAAATAATTAAAAAAAGAAACAATATTAGGGTATATTATTTGAAGTACATATTATAGTGTGCTATAATTAACGCGTTAATAATATTATATTTATGCGTATATTATACAATTGAAATATATGCATAGAATTATATATTATGCAAAAAAATATTATTTAATAAAAGGAGAATATATTTAATGATAAGAAAAGAGCATCAACGATTTTCTTTAAGAAAATATAAAGTTGGCGTAGCATCTGTTTTCTTAGGATTTGGACTTAGTTTTGCGTTAGCAGGTAGTGGAGAAGCTAAAAGCGGCTGAAACTAATGCAGAAACTGCAACACCAAAGACTGAGACGACAGCAAAAGCAGAAACACCAGCGACTGTAGCACCAAAGGTTGAGACGACAGCAAAAGCAGAAGTTTCAGAGACAGCAACAGCTAATGTTGTAGTACCGAAAGCTGAAGAAATTGCAAAAGAAGATGCAACAACAGCAACTTCTACAAAAGAAGCAACTACAAAAAAAGAGGAGACTTCACCAAAAGTAGAAGCTAACAAGGACTCAGAAGGGGATAAACCAAGAGTACGTAGCCGTCGTGCAACTGGAACTGATCGATCAGCAACAGCACCTATTGAAGTAAGTAATACTGAGGGGGCAGCGGAGGCCACTCCTGCTATGACAGAACTTAATGGAGCTAGTTTGAAAAAAATCGTGATTTAAAAGTACCAACACCAAAAAGATCCAACGGTGGATAAAGTAACAACTGGTGTCGATTTTAAACTTAATCCAAATCAGTCTCAGTATACTTTTTATAGTAACTGATTTACACAATTTTAATAAAAAAATATAATACAAAAATATTATTATCGAATGTCAAAAACCATATGATGATTCAACAAATGTAACAATTGAATTAGTAGATGGTAATACAAACAGTGTAGTAGAAACAAAAAAAGTATTAATGGAGCTGGTACTGTTAATTTAGGACAATCTGTACTAGCCCCACTTACTGAGAATTCTCAGGCTTATATTCAATTCCGTTATGAGGACATACAAGATGCAGATAAAAAGTAGCCGTCCTGCATTACGTGCAACATGGAAATATACTGGATTAGCTACTGATTTTGATGGTCCACGTTCAGCTCTTCAAATTTATGATGTTGTTAATGCAGCAAATGAAGGAACTAGTATTACAGACCCTCAGTATTACATTCCTCGTAAAACTCAAAAGACAACTTATTATAAAGTTGTTGATAGAGGATCAAAAAAACATTTGATGCAAATCGTACAGACGTAAATCCACAAACTTACACAGAAACAGGAAGAGAGGAATCTTTAGGAACATTTACTATTACAGGTATGGAAGGGCAAGATTTTCATGCTTCAGGATTACGTCAGTTTGCGGGATATAAACTTTATCAAACTGCAGATGGAAAAATCTCTAGAAGATGTTCTGAAAAAAACCTTATACTGTAGGGCAACGTTGGTTTGACGTAGCTAATGCTGAAGGTGGGGTTAAACGTATCAAAGAAGTTGTTAAAGAAGATGGAACGGTTCGTATAGAAATGTGGGCTATTAAATCTGATAGTCTTGGTAAAAATTTCTAAAAGATTTGAATACGGATGGATATGTAAAAGTTTATGAGACAATTATACGTCCTGGAAGTAATAATAAAATTGATCATCCAGAAGATTTAGGTATTAATCCAGAAATTAATGATACAGGTTGGAATGCTGACAATAATAAACCAAGTAGAGATAATCTTATACCAGAATTAAGAGATAAAGCTTGTAGTAGGGAAACCATTTGCTATTTTCTCTGATAAGCAAAAATACAAACTATAAAGGAGATTTAGAATTTGAAAAAAACGGAAGCTTTATTTACAAGCGTCCAAATGGAACTTTTTATAAATTAGTTTGGGCATCGGCTGGGCAACCTAACGATGTTCATTATGAAGAAATAGAAGTTAGTGCATCTGATGCAGCTTCATATACAGCAAGATATTCATCAGCAGGTGAGTTCTATGTTAATAGAGGAAGTCGAGATCAACCTTATGCTATTAATGGTGTCCCAGTAGGATCAGGGAATATTTTCCGTTTAGAAAAATAAATTAACAAGAGCCTATGAAACAGTTTATTACTATGTAAAAACAAGAGCCAGCAAAAAGTAACACCAGAAGTAGAAAAAAAGCACTTGAAGGACGAGTATTAGCGGATGGAGAGTTTAGCTTTAAACTGAAGAAAGAAAATGTAGATGTAAGTGTTGGTGAAAAAAACCTTATGAAGAAGTAGTAACTAATAAAGCGGATGGGAAAGCTACATTTAGTGAACTAACATTTAATAAAGCAGGAACATATACATATAAAATTACTGAAATTAAAGGTGCAGATGAAAATGTAGATTATGATGCTATGGAAGTTACTATGACTGTTACAGTAGCAGAGAAGAATGCTGTAGGAGACTTAGAAGCTACAGTAAAAATATAGTGCAGAAGGTGGATTCAAATCATCTGAAACTGATAAAAATCTTCAATAACTATGTAGTAGCGCCAGTTGAAACTCAATTTGATTTCAGTAAAGCACTTGCTGGCCGTACATTAAAAAGCAGATGAATTTAGTTTTGTATTAAAAGATTCAGAAGGTACAGTAATACAAACTAAGAAAAAATGATGCAAATGGTAAAGTAAGCTTTGATAAATTAATATTCAAAAAACACTCAAGTAGGAGAACACAAGTATACTGTAGAAGAAGTAATTCCAACAGAAAAAAAGAAGCAGGAATGACTTATGATACAATGAAAGCAGAAGTAACTGTAAAAGTAACTAAAAGCTGGTCATGTACTTACAGCTACAAAAAAATTCTTCCTGGAGATACAGAATTTAACAATACATTTACACCACCAGCAACAAAAAGCACAATTTACTTTCACTAAGAAATTAGAAGGTAAGAACTTAGAAGCAGATGCATTTACATTTGAATTATTAGAAAATGGAAATGTAATTCAAACTAAGAAAAAAATGCGGCAAATGGAACAATTACATTTGATGAAATCTCTTATAATCAAGTAGGGAAACATACGTATACAGTACGTGAAGTAGCTGGAACAGATACAAACATTGATTATGATAAAATGAATGCTGAAGTAACAGTAGATGTTACAAAAAAATGCAGGTACTGGACTACTGAGTGCGGCAGTTACAATGCCAGAAGATACAGAGTTTAATAACTATGTAGTGGCACCAGTTAAAAGCTAAATTTGACTTCACTAAGAAATTAGCTGGACGTACTCTAAAAGAGGATGAATTTAGCTTTGTTCTTAAAAAAATGCACAAGGTGAAGAAGTAGAAACTGTTAAAAAAATAAAGCAGACGGAACTGTAACATTTACAGAATTATCATTTGACAATTCTAAAGTTGGTACTCACACTTACACTGTAGAAGAAGTAATCCCTGCAGCCAAAGAAGCCGGAATGGTATACGATACTATGAAAGCTACTATTACTGTAGAAGTTGCTAAAAATGGTCACACATTAACAACAGTAACTAACGTAGTTTCTGCTGGTGGGGTAGACGCTAATGGTAAAAGCAACTGATGGAACAGCGGATAAAGAGTTCAATAACAAAATAACTCCTCCAGAAACACCTGTATTCCAACCAGAAAAAAATATGTTGTAAATAAAGAAAAAAATTTGACCTTACTGGTGAAAGTCTATTAGATGACGATAAAGAATTAACTGACAAATATACAGAAACTAATGCTAACCCATATGCTGATTTAACTAAGAATAATGAAGCAGAAAACATTAATACTAAAACTGTTGAACGTGGAGATAAATTAGTATACCAAGTATGGTTAGATACTAAGAACTTCACTGACAAAAAAACAACATTCAATCTGTTGGTATCTCTGATACTTATGAAGCAGATAAATTAACAGTGAACGCTGCTGATATTAAAAGCTTACGATAGTACAACAGGAGTTGATGTTACATCTAAATTCGACATTAAAGTTGAAAAATGGCGTAATTACAGCTACATCTAAAGCTTCTATGAACAAATCTTTTAGGGTGATGCAGATAATACTCAAGTTATCGACACAACTAAATTTGCATTTGGACGTTACTACAAATTTGATATCCCAGCTACAGTTAAAGCAGATGTTGCAGGTGGGGTAGACATCGAAAAATAAAGCGAACCAAATAGTTCACGTTTATAACCCAGTAAGCAAATCTGTAGAAACTCCAGAAAAAAACCAACTCAAAAAAACGTGTTAACAGCGTACCAGTATCAGTAGAATTCAACTTCACTAAGAGATTAGAAGGTAGAGTTCTTAAAGATCAAGAATTCAGCTTCGTACTTAAAGATTCAACAGGAAAAGTTGTTGAAACAGTTAAGAACGATGCAGCAGGAAACGTTAAGTTCTCAACACTAAAATTCAAGAAAGGTGAAGAAGGTGCTCACAAATATACTGTTGAAGAGGTAGTAGGAACAGATGCAGACATTAACTATGACTCAATGAAAGCTAATGTTACTATCACAGTATCTCACGATGGAACAGCTAAAGCTCTTGTAGCAACACTTGGAGACATCGAAGATAAAGAGTTCAACAATACAGTTAAACCACCAGAAGAGCCTAAATTCCAACCAGAAAAATATGTATTAAACAAAGAAAAAGTTGATTTAACTGGTGATAAACTATTAGATGACGATAAAGAATTAGCAGATAAGTATACAGATACAAATACAAACCCATATGCTGATGATGCATCTAACAACGAAGCAGAAAACATCAATACTAAGACTGTTAACCGTGGAGATAAATTAGTTTACCAAGTATGGTTGGATACAACTAAATTTGACTTAGCTAACAAAAACAACATCCAAACTGTAGGAATCACTGATGACTTTGATGAAACTAAAGTTGATGTTGATGCAACTAAGATCAAAGCTTACGATGGTAAGACTGGTGATGAAGTAACAAACAAATTTGATATTAAAGTTGAAAATGGAGTAATGACAGCAACACTTAAAGATGGATTCACTAAATCTCTAGGCGATACTGAAAATACTCAAATTATAGACACAACTAAATTTGCATTTGGACGTTACTACAAATTTGATATTCCAGCAACAGTTAAAGCTGATGTTGCAGGTGGAGTAGATATCGAAAATACTGCAGCACAAGTAGTAAACTACTACAACCCAGTAACTAAGAAAGTTGAAAAACCAAACAAACCAACTGAAAAACGTGTAAACAGCGTACCAGTATCAGTAGAATTCAACTTCACTAAGAGATTAGAAGGTAGAGTTCTTAAAGATCAAGAATTCAGCTTCGTACTTAAAGATTCAACAGGAAAAGTTGTTGAAACAGTTAAGAACGATGCAGCAGGAAACGTTAAGTTCTCAGCATTACAATTCAAGAAAGGTGAAGAAGGTGTTCACAATTACACTGTTGAAGAGGTAGTAGGAACAGATGCAGACATTAACTATGACTCAATGAAAGCTAATGTTACTATCACAGTATCTCACGATGGAACAGCTAAAGCTCTTGTAGCAACACTTGGAGACATCGAAGATAAAGAGTTCAACAATACAGTTAAACCACCAGAAGAGCCTAAATTCCAACCAGAAAAAAATATGTAGTTTCTGAAGAGAAATTTGATATTACTGGTGACAAAACTAGTTGACGATGATGGAGAATTAGCAAACAAAGTTGCAGACACAAATGCAAACCCATATGCTGATGATGCATCTAACAACGAAAAACAAAACTTAAATACTAAGACTGTTAAACGTGGAGATAAATTAGTTTACCAAGTATGGTTAGATACAACTAAATTTGATGCAACTAACAAAGATAACATCCAATCTGTGGGAATCTCAGATGATTACGATGAAGCTAAGTTAAATCTTGATGAAACTAAGATCAAAGCTTACGATTCAGTAACAGGAGATGATGTAACATCTAAATTCGATATCACAGTTAATAACGGAGTAATCACAGCAACACTTAAAGATGGATTTACTAAGTCTCTAGGAGATGCAGAAAATACTCAAATCATTGACACAACTAAATTTGCATTTGGACGTTACTACAAATTTGATATTCCAACAACAGTTAAAGCTGATGTTGCAGGTGGAGTAGACATCGAAAATACTGCGGCACAAGTAGTAAACTACTACAACCCAACAACTAAGAAAGTTGAAAAACCAAATAAACCAACAGAAAAACGTGTAAACAGCGTACCAGTACCAGTAGAGTTCAACTTCACTAAGAAATTAGAAGGTCGTGAACTTAAAGCTAACGAATTCAGCTTCACACTTAAAGATGCTGACGGTAAAGTTCTTGAAACAGTTAAGAACGATGCAGATGGAAAAGTTAAATTCTCAGCTATCGAATTCAAGAAAGGTCAAGAAGGAACTTATAACTACACAGTTGAAGAGGTAGTAGGAACAGATGCAACTGTAACATATGACTCAATGGTAGCTACAGTTAAAGTTGTGGTATCGCACGATGGAACAGCTAAAGCATTAGTTACAAACGTAACAGATGCTGAAGATAAAGAGTTTAACAATGTAGTAACTCCACCAGAAGAACCTAAGTTCCAACCAGAAAAATATGTTGTTTCTGAAGAAAAATTTGATATTACTGGTGATAAACTAGTTGACGACGATAAAGAATTAGCAAATAAGGTTGCAGATACAAATGCAAACCCATATGCTGATGATGCATCTAACAACGAAAAACAAAACTTAAATACTAAGACTGTTAAACGCGGAGATAAATTAGTTTACCAAGTATGGTTAGATACAACTAAATTTGATGCAACTAACAAAGATAACATTCAATCTGTAGGAATCTCAGATGATTACGATGAAGCTAAGTTAAATCTTGATGAAACTAAGATCAAAGCTTACGATTCAGTAACAGGAGATGACGTAACAAACAAATTTGATATCACAGTTAATAACGGAGTAATCACAGCAACACTTAAAGATGGATTTACTAAGTCTCTAGGAGATGCAGAAAATACTCAAATCATTGACACAACTAAATTTGCATTTGGACGTTACTACAAATTTGATATTCCAACAACAGTTAAAGCTGATGTTGCAGGTGGAGTAGACATCGAAAATACTGCGGCACAAGTAGTAAACTACTACAACCCAACAACTAAGAAAGTTGAAAAACCAAACAAACCAACTGAAAAACGTGTAAACAGCGTACCAGTACCAGTAGAGTTCAACTTCACTAAGAAATTAGAAGGTCGTGAACTTAAAGCTAACGAATTCAGCTTTACACTTAAAGATGCTGCCGGTAAAGTTGTAGAAACAGTTAAGAACGATGCAGATGGAAAAAGTTAAGTTCTCAGCACTTGAGTTCAAACGCGGAGAAGAAGGAACATACAAATATACTGTAGAAGAAGTAGCAGGAACAGATACAACAGTAACATACGATACAATGAGAGCAGAAGTAACAGTAACAGTAGCAAAAGACGGAACAACAAAAAGCTCTAGTTGCCAATGTAACTGAACCAGCAGACAAAGAGTTTAATAACACAGTAACACCACCAGAAACTCCTGAATTCCAACCAGAGAAATATATTCTAAATAAAAAGGAATTTGATATTACGGGAACTAAGTTATTAGATGACGATAAAGAATTAGCAGATAAAGTGGCAGATACAAATAAAGATCCATATGCTGATAAAGATAATAATAATGAACCGCAAAAATATCAATACTAAGACACTTAAGAAAGGTGATGAAGTTGTTTATCAAGTGTGGTTAGATACAACTAAATTTACTACAGCTCATAATATTCAATCTGTAGGTGTAACAGATAAATATGATAGTGAAAACTTAGATATTAATGTAGCGGATATTAAAAGCTTACGATTCTGTAACAGGTGAAGATGTAACAGCTAAATTTGATATTAAAGTTGAAAAATGGTGTAATTACTGCTACATCTAAAAGCTGACTTAACTAAGTCTCTAGGAGATGCAGAAAAATACTCGAGTAATCGACACTGATAAATTTGCATTTGGTCGTTACTACAAATTTGATATTCCAGCAACTATCAAAGCGACGGCTAAAGATGGTGTAGATATCGAAAAACACTGCTTCACAAACTGTACACCAATACAATCCAACTAAGAAATCTGTTGAAAAACCAAATAAACCAACAGAAAAAAACGTGTAGTTAATATCCCAACTAAAGTTGAATTTAACTTTACTAAGAAACTTGAAGGACGTCAGCTAAAAGAAGGTGAATTTAGCTTCGTACTTAAAGATAAAGATGGAAATGTAATTGAAAACAGTTAAGAACGATGCTGCAGGAAACATCAAGTTCTCTGCACTTGAATTCAAACGTGGAGAAGAAGGAACATACAAATATACTGTTGAAGAGGTTAAAGGTACTGAATCAGGAGTTGAATATGATAAGATGGTAGCTACAGTAACAGTAACAGTTACAAAAAGAAGGTAAAGTCTTAACAGCATCTTCTCAATTACCAGAAGATACTGAATTCAATAACAAGGTTATACCACCAATTCCACCAACACCAACAATTCCACCAACACCGACAACACCACCAACGCCGCCGACAACACCACCAACACCGCCGACAACACCACCAACACCGACAACACCGCCGACAACACCACCAACACCGGTTAAACCACCAAAACCAGTATTACCAAATACAGGTGAAGAGTCTACAAGCGGTATGTTAGCTGGATTTGGAACATTGCTAGCAGGTATTGCGTTAGCGGTAAGAAGACGTAAAGACGAAGAATAATCTATAAAAAAACTTTGTAGATTATCAAGTTAGAAATAACTAAAAAAATAACGGATTCGATTTAATCGGATCCGTTGTTTTTATAATTTATCTATGCAAACAAGAAAAACACCTGCTATGCGGATGTAGGTAAAAAGAAATTATACAATTGAAAAAAATCATCCTTTCTTGATGAAATAAGAGAATGTATGTTTAAAAAAATAAGGATGATTTTAAATGATAAATAACATAATAGTATATCACATACAAAAATGCACCAAATTGCATATATCCCTAAGTATAGGTGAAAAAGTAGTATTTAATCATTATAAAAGAAGTATAGAGGGAATATTGATAAAGTTATGTAAATATAAAGAAATAGAAATAATATAAGGATATTTGATGATAGATCATGTTGATGTATTGGTATCAATATCCTCAAAGTACAGTATGTCAAATTTTTATAGTATATTTGAAAGGGAAAAAGTTTATTTATGATATATGATAAACATGAAAAATTTTTAAATATAAATGTGGAAACAGTAAATTTTTGTGCAGAAGGATATTATACAAGTACAGTAGGTTTAAATCAAAGTATGATAAGAAAAATACATATTAAGGGTATTTATTAATTATAAAAAAATATAGTAAAAATCCGTAGTTATATTACAACTAAATAAAAATAATGTACATATATTTAGTAAACTCCAGCTTCACAGAAATATTATAAATAGTCAAATGTAAAGAAGCTAAGAAAATCTAAACGGATATTAATAAAAAAACTTTGTTTTGATACATTTTAAAAATATCTAGAGAAGTAAATTATTATTAAAGATATATTATTTGAAGTTAATATCATGGTATGTTATAATGAATGCGTTTATAATATTATGTTTATATAAATGTTGTGTTATATAGAATTATAGATTATGCAAAAAAATATTATTTAATAAAAGGAGAATATATTTAATGATAAGAAAAAGAGCATCAACGATTTTCTTTAAGAAAAATATAAAGTTGGCGTAGCGTCTGTTTTCTTAGGATTTGGACTTAGTTTTTGCATTAGCGGGTAGTGGAGAAGCTAAAAGCGGCTGAAACTAATGTAGCAACTGCAACACCAAAGACTGAGACGACTGCAACAACTGAAACACCATCGGTGACACCTGCAAAAGCAGAAATTTCAGAAACAGCAACAGCTAATGTTGTAGTACCGAAAGCTGAAGAAATTGCAAAAAAAGAGGAGTCAACAGCAACTTCTACAAAAAGAAGCAACTGCAAAAAGAGGAGACTTCACCAAAAGTAGAAGCTAACAAGGACTCAGAAGGGGATAAACCAAGAGTACGTAGCCGTCGTGCTGTTACTAACGAAGCTGTATCTGGAGACCACAATTCTAACCCAGTAGCTGTAAGCACGTATTTAAAAGATGGGGAAAAAGTAACTCCAGAAATTAAAGATGCTAACGGTGCAACTGTAAGATCTCAAACGGTACCAGCTGGTTACTCTGCTAAAGAAGGAGATTGGTACACATACAGTATCGTAGATCTTACTCGATTTAACGAACGTTATAATACAAATTACTACTCTCGTGCGTATAAGAGATTCGATGAATCTACAGATACAGTTGTAGAATTAATTGATAAAAACACTGGTAATGTAGTAGAAACTAGAACTATTACAGCTTCAAGTGGAGTTCAAAAATTCACTACGACTACAACTGCATCTAGAGGAGAGTTAACTTATCAAGTAGATTACGATAAAGGTTTAGGTACTGGGCCTGGTAAAACTGACCAACCATTCATTCAATTTGGATATGAAGTTGGTGCAAATATTCAAGCTTTAGTAGCTCCTGGGCATAACCTTACTACTGAAGAACAAAAATTATACGATGATGTTTATGCAGCTCGTACATCAACAGATATTATCAATGTTGTAGAACCAGCTTATAACGGTCGTACAATTACTGATACTAATGCTAAAAATCCCAGTGGCAGTTGAAAAAAACAACTTACTATAAAGTTGTTGATAAAAACAACTCTACGTTCAACGCTAATAAAACTGATGTAACAGTTCAAGATTATAAAGAAAATGGTAATGAAGTAGATTTAGCTAAATATACTCTTAAAGCTATGGAAGGTCAAAACTTCACAGCATCTGGTGAACGTCAATTTGATGGTTACAAACTTTATCAAACAGCTGATGCAAATGATAAATCAGGTTATGCAAGCCGTCCTTATACAGTTGGAACTAAATTCATGGACGCTGAGCGTGCGGGAATTAAACGTATTAAAGAAATCGTAGGGGAAGACGGAACAGTAGTAGTTCGTGTTTACTTACTAGATCCAAAACAACAAAGTAAACGTTCTGATGGATCATTAAACACAGATGGTTATATGTTACTAGCAGAAACTAAACCTATTAAACCAGGTGATTATAACAAACAAGAATTAGCAGTTAAGAAATCACCACTTCACACAATTGCTTTCACTGATAGTAAAGGTGTAAACTATGCAAATGGTAAAGAAGTTCCATTTGACTTCCAAAAAGCTGCTGGATATATACCATATAAAACTGTATTCGTACCATTCTTAGGAGACAATATCGGTCACCTTTCTCCAAACGAACAATTAGTAAGAGGAGTAAATGGTATCGGTACAAACGTTGACTTATTAAACTCGTTAACACCATATAAACAACCAGTTTACTACTATGTAAAACAAGAGCCAGTTGAAGTAACTCCAGAAGTTGAAAAACAACTTGAAGGACGTGTACTAGCAAATGGTGAGTTTACATTTAAACTAAAAGAAGTACAACCAAACAAATCAATCCAAGCTTATGAAGAAACTGTAACTAACAAAGCTGACGGTAAAGCTACATTCAGCAAATTAACATTTAACAAAGTGGGAACTTACACTTACACAATCACTGAGACTCCAGGTTCAGATGCAAATGTTGATTACGATGAAATGACAGTTACTATGACTGTTAATGTAACTGAGAACGCTCAAGGTGGTTTAGAAGCTGTAGTTAAATACAGTGCTGAAGGTGGATTTAAATCAAGTGCTGATGATAAAATCTTCAACAACTATGTTGTAGCACCAGTTAAAACTAAATTCGACTTCACTAAGAAATTAGATGGACGTGAGCTTAAAGAAGGAGAATTTAAATTCGTTCTTAAAGATGCAAACGGACAAGAAGTTGAAACAGTAACTAACAAAGCAGACGGAACTGTTACATTCTCAGAATTAACATTTGACAACTCTAAAGTTGGAACTCACACTTACACTGTAGAAGAAGTTATCCCTGCAGCTAAAGAAGCTGGAATGGTATACGATACTATGAAAGCTACTATTACTGTAGAAGTTGCTAAAAATGGTCACACATTAACAACAGTAACTAACGTAGTTTCTGCTGGTGGGGTAGATGCTAGTGGTAAATGCAACTGATGGAACAGCGGATAAAGAGTTCAATAACAAAATAACTCCTCCAGAAACACCTGTATTCCAACCTGAAAAATTCGTTCTTAACAAAGAAAAATTTGACCTAACAGGTACAAAATTAATGGACGATGATAATGAATTACAAGATGAATACACTGAAACAAATGCTAATCCATATGCTGACCAAACAAACAACAATGAAGCAGAAAACATCAATACTAAAGACTGTTAAACGTGGAGAAAAAAATTATACTACCAAGTATGGTTAGATACTAAAGAATTTCACTGACAAAAATAACATCCAATCAGTTGGTATATCTGACACTTATGAAGCAGATAAATTAACTGTTAACGCTGCTGATATTAAAAGCTTATGACAGTACAACAGGAGTTGATGTTACATCTAAATTTCGACATTAAAGTTGAAAATGGTGTAATTACAGCTACATCTAAAAGCTTCTATGAACAAATCTTTAGGGTGATGCAGATAATACTC
>BNJT01000958.1_pt1 | contig 27131 bp, 30 predicted proteins | sample 8540491 | NCBI WGS metagenome assembly BNJT01 (sample SAMD00202455, study PRJDB9452) | human saliva metagenome | host: Homo sapiens | reverse complement strand
TCGGCGGTGGCCATGCCCTCCTCCGGGACGTCAGGCGCCGCATGACGTCCGGCAGCGATTGACGCATCACCCGGACGGGCCAGCATCACACTGGTGCGCAGAGCGCGCAGGGCGGTCCTGGTGGGTCTCCTCGCTGGTGGTTCTCCTCTGATAGGTGGGGACCAGCACTCCGCTGCTCCCCAGCGGGCGCCGTGCCCGCACCACCAGCATCGGGCTGCCCCGAGCTCCCGCGCTCAAGGGCTTCTCAGCCCTGTGGAGACCACCTGCAGTCCCGGCTCTGTGGACCCTGGGGACCGCCAGCGCCTTCGCCGATCCGCCTGGCCGCGCGGATGGGACCATGCAGGCCCCGACGGAGCAATGGTCGGATGGCGCGGGGAGGACACCGAAGGGGAGGTGCAGACCGCCACGGTCACTCCCGGCCGGGGACATTCTGAGCGGCCGGGAGTGTCCTGACTCGCATTCGACGCCGTCGGGGACAGGATTCCTGTCCCCGTACGCGCACGATGTCCCCGGCCGGAAGAGAGTGTCCCCGAAGGCAGACTCCCGCACCTGTTCACGCGGATTGTCCCCAGCGCCGAGGGGAGGTGACACTGTTGGTCGCGCGGATGGACCCCACCAGGGGCACAACCGAACGGGGTCCACAGTGCGGGGTCAGGGCGCAGGGGGGCTCAGACCGCGCTCGACCGCATTGAGGGCCTCAGCCCTCGATGAGGCTCGCCGGATCTCCGGCGGCGGTGAGGGCCGCCGGACTGAGTCCACCCGCGCCCGTAGCCCCGGCCGTCCCTCCAGCACCTTCGCCGCCGGTCTCGCCGGTCCCTCAACGACCCGGGCGAAGAGCTCGGCCTTCTTCTCCTTGAGGGCCATGACCTTCTCCTCGATGGTGTCGGCCGAGACGAGCCGGTAGACCATGACCGGCTTGTCCTGGCCGATCCGGTGGGTGCGGTCGACGGCCTGCTCCTCGGCCTGCGGGGTTCCCACCACGGGTCCAGCAGGAAGACGTAGTCGGCCCTCGGTGAGCGTGAGCCCGAAGCCGCCGGCCTTGAGGGAGATGAGGAAGACGTCGGCCTGGCCGGCCCGGAAGGCGTCGATGACCTTCTGTCGGTCGGGGGTGGAGCCGTCCATGTAGGCGGTTCGCACACCGGTGGCCTCAGTGCTCGCGCACGCCGGAGAGGTAGCGCGTGAACTGGGGAGAAGACGAGGGCGCGGTGCCCCTCGGAGAGGATCGGCCCCAGGTGCTCGACCAGCACCTCGACCTTGGCCGACGGGCTCGGCCATCGGCCCGGCCCCCTGTGGCCCGTCGCGGAGGCGGTGACGGCCTTGCCCCTTCGCTCCCCTCGCGCCGCGGGCCGACCTCCTACCGGAGGCGCCCTTCCCGCCGGCCGTGTTCTCTCCGCTCTCGCGACTCTCGCCGCCCATGTCCGCTGAACCCTCAGTCCCGGGAGTCTCAACGTCCCCGGGCTCGGTTACGTCCCCGCCGTCGACGAGCGCCGGGTCGAGCGCCATCTGCCGCAGGGTGGTGAGCGCCTTGAGCGCGATGAAGCGCGACTGGGCGGTGTCCTCCTCCAGCAGCCCGAGGATCCTCTGCCGCTCGCGGGCCAGGCGCTGATCGTAGGGCCTTGCGGTGCTTGGCGCCCAGCTCGACGGCCAGGACCTGCTCGGTCTTGGCGGGCAGGTCCGCGGCCACCTGCTCCTTGGTTCGCCGCAGCAGGAAGGGCCGCATCCTGCGCCGCAGCCGCCCCAGCGCCTCGGTGTCCCCGCGGTCGATCGGCTTGCGGTAGACCTGCCCGAAGCGTTCGGGATCGGGCAGCAGCCCCGGCGCCGCGATGCTCACGAGCGCCCACAGGTCCATGAGCGAGTTCTCCAGCGGCGTGCCCGTGATCGCGATGGTCGACGGCGACCGCAGCCGCCGCACGGCCTTGTAAGTGGCCGAGGTGTGGTTCTTGACGAACTGGGCCTCGTCGCACACCACCCAGGCCCAGTCCTGGGCGGTGAACTCCTCCTCACACAGTCGCACGATCGTGTAGGAGGTGACGACGATGTCGCAGCCCTCCGCGATCCGCGTCAGGGTCTCCTCGCGCTTGGCGGCCGTCCGCCTCACGGCCCGCACCCGCAGCCCCGGGCAGAAGCGCTCGGCCTGCTCCACCCAGGAGCCGACGACGGAGGTCGGCGCGATGACGAGCACCGGCCCGGCCCCCTCCGGCTCACCGGGGTCGCCGGAGCTGGTCGGCTCGTCGGCCAGGCCCTGCCCCTGGGCCTCCTCGCGCTCCTCGATGAGGCGCTGGACGGCGGCGAGCACCTGGACGGTCTTGCCCAGTCCCACGATCGTCGGCCAGGACCCCGCCGAGGCCCGCCTGGCGCAGGAAGTCCAGCCAGCGGTAGCCCCTCGAGCCGGTAGGGGCGCAGCGTCGCCCGCATCCCCCGGGGCACGGAAAACCCTGCCGGTTCCCTCGCCGGTGCCGCCCGCGTCGCCGCCCCCGGCGGACCGCCCATCGGCGTGCTCGGCGGTGGCCTCGGCGGCGCGCGCCCGCTCCAGCAGCCGCCCGACCCGCTCCTTCCAGCGGGCCGTGGCCCGCTCGATGACGCCGAGTGACTCCAGGACCTCGTAGTAGCCGGCGTGCAGGGGCACTGACCCGCAGCCCGCCCTGCGCCTGCGGGTCGGCCCAGCGCTCGCGCCCCCTCCTCCATGAGGCGGGCCAGGGCCTCGATCTCCGGTCGGTCAATGCTCACCCACGTGCCCGACTCCAGGAGCACCTCAGGGCTCCCCGGTGGCCACAGCCGCCATGAGCAGCGCCAGAGGATCTCTCCTGGCCCACGTGGACGCGCACGGACAGGGAGAACCAGTCGGGGCGGTCCTCGTCATCGCTGACGCTGGTGGTGATGACGGGGCGGCGTCGGCCTCGCGGTAGTCGGGGACGTCGTCGTCGACCCTCGACGTCGAAGGCCTCCGCCCGCGCAGGACCGGCAGCGTCTCGGTCATGAAGCGAGCCGTGTCCATGCCTCGCAGGTCCAGGGGCTGCCAGAGGGCCGGGTGCCGGCCGGCCAGGGGCAGCAGGCGGTTGAGGACCTCTCCCGGGCCAGGCGGATCTCCCCTCGATGTCCCGGCCGGCGGTCTCGCCCTCGATGCAGGCCCTCGGCCGCCGAGGAGAGGTCGAGGGAGGCCGTGACTGTGCCGGGCTTCGCCGTTCTCGCTGATGTAGCGGATGGACCACTCGGTGGTCAGGTGGTGCTCGTCGGCGTCGACGTGGACCGCGAGCGCGGCGCGCAGCGTCGTGGGCCGGGACAGGCGGATGGAGGCGTCGGCGGACAGGGACCGGCAGCGCCCGGGTGAGGGCCTCGAGGTGCTCGGTCTCGAAGCGCTCGACGTCCCCGGCCGGGATGGTGATGGCCTCGCCGTCTCCCAGCAGCACTCGGGAGAGGCCTCGCTGGGGCGCGGTTCGAGAGGCATGAGGAGCAGCTCGCGTCCGGGCATCCACGTGTAGAAGCCGTGGACGGGGTCGCCGATGGGCATGAGGGAGAAGTTGAGGCTCAGTCCGGGGACCTGGAGGCGCCGCAGCTCCTCGACGTCGTCGATCTCCACGGCGGGGGTGATGACGACGTCTCCTCCCTCCTCCCGGGTGAGGTGGATGCCGCCGCGCAGCCCTTCGGCGAGGTGGACGGGCATGCCGTGGTGCTGGGCGGTGGTGAGGGTCAGGCCGGCCGCCACCCCTCGGCGCAGCACGTCCCAGACGCGGGCGGGCGCGGTCGTCAGGGAGAGGCGGTCGTCGGCGTAGTAGAAGCCGTGGCCGCCGGCTATTCCGGCCAGCTCGCGCAGGACGCCCATGACGCCGGGGTCGACGTCATCGTCAAGGCCACCGGTGGCGATCTGGCTCCAGGAGGCCCCCTGCCGGTTCCAGCCGCGCTTGCCCTCGATGAGCGGGAGCATGGACAGGCCAGCGGGGGTGCCCCCACATGTTGCCGGGGTCATCGATGACCTCCAGGGCCATCCTGACGGCGCGGGGCGTGCTCCACCCGCAGCAGGTCGGCCAGTCGGCTCTCCCAGGGGCGACCCGGCCGGAGGGAGGGGCGGCGTCGGCTCCTCCTGCGCCAGGGTGCGCGCGGTGATGAGCAGGGCGGCCACGTGCTTGCAGTTGCTGCCCACCGGGCACGAGCAGGTGCCGACCCATGCCTCAGGGCGCTCCGGGCGCTCTGCTTGCGGAAGACCATGGTCTGGTAGGTCCGCGTGCCCGAGCCCTTGGACTGGGCACTGATGATGTCCCCTGTTCCCGGCGACGCCGATGCCCCTGCACCCGGCCCTTGCGCGCGTAGTCCAGCCCGCGCTGAAAGGCCTGGTGGCCGACCCGGCTGATGATCTGGTCATCGGTGAGCTCCACCGGCCAGTCGTCATGCCGAATCGCGCGAGCCATGCCCCCAGGTTAAACGCGGGGTGCGACACGTTCGGGTGTCATCTGGGCGCCGATCGAACGCCCAGCGCGAACGGGCCCGGTCTCGCACCCGGTCAGGCGGGAACGGGGCGAGGGGCCGGCCGCATCCCGGTCGGGTGGGTGAATGCCTCCCCTTGAGGAGGGAGCCGGGGTCGGGCCCGGATCTCGCACTTTTAGAGGGATCACATTCTGATGACGGCACGTTGTACTGGAGTCATGAATGCGATGCTGACCTGTGAAGAACTGTTCCTCCTGTTGACCAAGGACTCCGGGAAGCCGAGAGCCGCATGACGTACCCGGTCTACGGGCTCACCGGCGCACTGCTCACCGACCTGCTGCTGGCCGGCCGTATCAGCCTGACCGAGGAGCGCAACCCCGCATCTACATCGTCAGCCTCGAGCCGACCGGGCACCCCGTGCTGGATCGGGCTCTGGAGCTCCTGCCCGCCAAGGACGGCAAGCGATTCTCCTCCCTGGTGGCCTGGGGCAGGCTCAACCCCACCCGTCACATCGCCGAGTCCTTGGCGGCGGCCGGGGTGGTGCGTCCACACCGGCGGGCTGTTCGGTCTCGCTGAACCCCAGTTACCCGACGCTCGACCCCGTCCCCGAGCGGCGCCTGCGAGCGCGCATCGACGGCGCCCTGCGCGGGTGCAGCCACCGACCGGCGCCGACGTCGCCCTGCTGTCGATCCTGCAGGCGCTCGGTGTCGCACTGACCGTCCTGCCGCAGCAGGAGACCGGACTCCAGCCGCGGCGAGCTCACGCGTCGGATCAAGGAGATCGTGGGGGAGAATCCCGTGGGTCGTGCGGTGCAGCGGGCCGTGGAGGCCGTGACGATGGCCATCGTGGCGGCCGCGAGCGCCGGGGCGCTGGCCTCATCCAGCTGATCGGGGAGCCGACTCACCGGACACCGCCGGGGGACATTCTGCGCGGCCAGGTGCGTGTCCTTCCGGGCGGGGACCATCGACGCCGTCGGGGACCGGAATCCTGTCCCCGAACGCGCGAGACGTCCCCGGCTGGAGTGGAGCGTCCCCGGCCGCGCGACATGTCCCCGTCGGCGAGTACCGTCATTCATCTCCGAGCGCACGCAGCAGCAGATCCTGATCGACGTCGGACAACGGCTCGGCCCCGTCACCGCCGGCAGCAAAGGCGACCCCGGCCAGGACCGCGCCCAGGACCAGTCGGGCTCCGGCGTGAGGTTCCACATCGGGGCACCCTCTCCGCGCGCCCGAGCCCGGTCCCGAATCTGCTCCAGATGAGAGCGAGTGGCGGCGAGGAGCCTGACCGAGAAACAGTCCCTGAGCCCTCCTGGTCCTGAGGCACCTCGCCCAGAAGCGACAGCACCGCCTGACCGGTGGCCCCTGATAGTAACCGGTTCTTGTGGGCGATGAAGGCCTGCAGGTCTCCTCGCAACGAACCGGTGTCGAAGGTCTCGGCCGAGGAAGCGCCGGACTCCAGGGCCTCATCGGTCACGCCGGTCTCGATCATGCGTCTGGTCGCGGCCAGGACGAGTTCGCGCTTGGTGGGCCACCGGCGGTAGAGGGTCGCGGTGGAGACGCCCGCGCGCCGAGCCACCGCTGCCGTCGTCAGCGCTGCGTAACCACTCTCGGCCAGGAGGTCACGTACGGCCAGCATGATCGCCGGCCCCAGAGCGGCGTCAACCGGCCGCCCCGGGGCGCGCTTGCTCCTCGGTGCTTGTGAGCCCACTGCGTTCATGGGGAGATCGTACCGACCAATAATGAAACTGATTGACTTCGTTTCCTAGGGGTGTCAGGATGCGGCCATGCAATCATCGGCAGCACACCCAGTGACAACACCGACAGCACTGACAACTTCGACTCCACCATCGATCTGAGCGGCATCCCGGTAGACACCAGCAGCCCCGTCATGGTCACCGGCGCCACCGGCTACCTGGGCAGCTGGGTCACCAAGGGCCTGCTCGACGCCGGCCTCACCGTCCATGCCGCCGTACGCGACCCTCAGAACACGAGCAAGGTGGCCCACCTGAACCGCATCGCCGAGCAGGCGCCGGGTACTCTGCGCCTCTTCGCCGGCGACCTGCTCCAGCCCGGCTCCTACGACGAGGCGATGGAGGGCTGTGCGGTCGTCATCCACACCGCCTCGCCGTTCATTCGCGCAGTCGACGATCCCCAACGAGACCTTGTCGCACCTGCACTGCAAGGAACCCGCAATGTTCTGGCCGGTGTCGGGCGCACACCATCAGTCACGCGAGTGGTCCTCACCAGCTCGATCGCCGCCATGTACGGCGACGCCACCGATATCCAGGGCTACCCGGGGCGAATCCTGACCGATACCTGCTGGAACACCACCTCCTCCCTGTCCCACGAGCCCTACCCCTACTCCAAGACCCTTGCGGAGAAGGAGGCGTGGCGACTGGCCGCAGAGCAGGATCGGTGGAGGCTGGTGACCATCAACCCGTCCATGATCCTCGGCCCCTCACTGAGCAGCGCCCCCACCAGCGAGAGCTTCTCCACGATCCGGATGATGATCGACGGTACTGCCCGCCTGGGGAGCGCCCGCGTGGAATCAGCGTCGTCGATGTCCGCGACGTGGCCCAGGCGCATATCGCCGCCGCCTTCCTGCCTGAGGCCCACGGCCGCTACATCGCTTCCGCGGAGGACACCGACATCTTCGCTCTCACAAGCACTTTGATTCCACGCTCGGCAGGTCGCTCCCGTTGCCGCGGCGCGCGCCTGCCCCGGCCCGTCGTCGTGGCCATGGCACCCCGGCTCGGTCAGACTCGAACCCTATATCCGGCGCAACGTGGGTTACGCGGTCCGCTCCGACGCCTCCCGAAGCCGCCTCGAACTGAGCACCCGATACCGACCGGCCCAGACGTCCATGGAGGAGATGGTCGAGCAGATGCTCGCCCAGCAGGGATAATCACCCGCTCGCTCTCCCCCTCCACCGGTCGGGGACATTCTGCGCGGCCGGGGACACAACTCACCCGGCGGGGACCTTCGACGCCTCCGGGGACAGGATTCCTGGCCCCGGAGCGCAACATGTCCCCACTGGAGTGGAACGTCCCCGGCCGCGCGACATGTCCCCGTCGGCGAGAAGGGCGTCACTCGCCCCGGGGCCGACGACGCCGGGCCGCGCGGGAGGTGCCGCCGTGTCTGCGCAGGTGGTGCCAGCGCTCGCGCCACTGGGCGTGATCCTGCTCGATCTCGGCCAGGCGAGCGGCCAGGCGGTGCGACTCCTCCAGCGACAGCCCTCGGGCGTGCATCCCCAGCTCGGCCAGCCGCGCAATCGCCGGCGTCGCCTGCTCGCGCAGGTCGGGCAGGCCCACCAGGTCGGGCTGCGTCGGCCGTCTCACCCCTCCGGCCGGAGTGCGCTCCCCCACCGGCAGTCTGATACCGCTGGGCGGCGACGCCGGTCGGCGCGGCTCCGAGACCTGCTCACCGACCGGGACCGTCGCCTCCTCGGGGGTGCGCCCGTCGGGAGCTGCCGGCCCCTGGACCACGCGCATCACCTCGTTGGCCGGCACGTGGTCGCTGCGGTGGCCCAGCACCAGCCCGGCGGCCGGCAGGACCAGCACCGACAGCACCCCGGCCAGCACGAGGGTGGAGGCGAAGGAGGTCGACATGGCCTCGGCACTGACCGCCACCTGGGTGACGGCCACGATGATGGGCAGGGCCGTCGTCGAGTAGACGGCGATCTGGAGGCTCTGGCGCATCGAGTAGGCGCGTGAGCCGTCCCTGCGTCGCTCCGCCCGGGAGGCCAGCCACACCGGCACACCCCGCACGAGCACCAGCAGCACGAAGAAGGCCAGCAGGTTGACCAGGTCCCCGCCGTCGAGTCCGGCCTCGATACCCATGCCGGAGGTGACGAAGAAGATCGGGACTGAAGAACCCGTAGGCCAGGCCGTCGAGCCTCTCCTCGAACTCGGCGTCACCCTCGGGCAGGGGCGTGGCGCAGGACGAAGCCGGCGGCGAAGGCCCCAGGATGACGTCGAGGTTGAAGATGGCGGCGATCGCGCACAGCCCCACCAGGAGCAGCACGGTAGCGCGGATGGTGGTCTGCGCCGTCGTCGAGGCCCCCAGGTGGATGGCCTCGACCAGACGGCGCCCCACCGCGCTTGACGCGGCTGGTGAAAGCGGACGATGAGCAGGGTGATGATGAGGAAGACCGCCAGGATCACCATGCTCGCCCAGGTGGAGCGCGAGCCCAGCAGCAGCGCCATGACGAGGATCGGCTCAACCTCGCCGACGGCGCCGTGGTTGAGGATCGAGGGCGCCCACCGCCGTGGGCAGCAGACCGCGGTCGCGCAGGATCGGCAGGATCGTGCCGATCGCCGTGGAGGTCATGGCAGTGGCGATGGCGATGCCGTTGGCCGACGCCGCGCCTCCGGTCACCCCTGATGACGCTGACCGCACCGAAGGCCAGCCCCAGCGAGAGCAGCCAGGGCGACGGCGGCGTGGCGCCCGCCCGCCCGCGCAGCCTCGTTGATGTCGATCTCGTAGCCGGCCATGAGGAAGAGGAAGGCGACGCCGAGCTCGCGCAGCAGCTCGATCGAGGAGTCCTCGATGGCCAGCCCCAGGCCGTGGGGGCCGATGAGCATTCCGCCCAGGATGAGGAGGACGACCTCGGGCACGAGCCGCTTGGGAATGGTCCAGGAGATCAGCGGCGCCACGAAGGCCACCGCGACGATGAGCAGCAGGGAGGTGAAAACCTGGGCCATATCGTCTCCTTGTCTCCAGTCGGGTGCGGGCAGTGCGGGCGCAGGGCCGGGCCCGGCGTACAGGTCCGCACGAGCCAGTGAGACTACCCCGACCTTGGCCGGCCGAGCCCGCCATCAGAATCCACAACAGTTCATCGGCTCGTTGATGACGTGATGCGCTGGTGCGATCATGTTCGTATGAGGACGACACTTGAGATCGACGACCGGGTCCTGTCCCTGGCTCGTGAGCGCGCTCATCGCGACGGCGTGTCACTCGGGCGCGCCGTCTCCGATCTCGCGCTCCGGGGAATCTCCCACGGGGGCCGCACCAGTAGGCACGGGATCCCTTGTTCTTCCCGCCCGCAGGCCAGCAGGCTCATGTGGTGACGCCAGAGCTCATCGAGCAGTACCGAGATGACGACCACTGATCGCCTGCGACTGCTTGACGTCAATGTCCTCGTGGCATTGTCGCTGCCCAACCATGCGCACCACGAGGTGGTCAGCGCCTGGTTCGACGGAGTGGATCAGTGGGCGACCTGTTCCATCACCCAAAGCCGCATACCTGCGTCTCCTCATGAATCCTCGAGTCACCGGATTCGAGATCGCGGCCGCTGATGTGCTCTCCGGACTCGGTGAGTCGACATCGCTTGACGATCACGTGTTCCTTGTCGACGACGCCCCTCCTGCTAAGCCGTCCATCAGCTCCTCGAGACTGAAGGGCCCGAAACAAGTCACCGACCTGCACCTGGTGGACCTCGCAGCACGTCACAACGCTGTTCTCGCCACCATGGACGGACGCATGGTGCAGGCGCTCACGTCACAGGATCGACGACACATCGAGATCATTCCCTGTAGGCAGGACTCGCCCCGTCCACAGAGGCCGGCCGGGCCCGCCATCAGGGCCGCCGGGCGCGCGGGAGGGTCACAACACGTCACAATGGGTGCATGCTCATGCCGTACTCCCCTCCGCCGAACCACTCACGCGCCTGGCCGATGGGACGGTCAAGCAGATCAGCCCCTTCACCGGCACCGAGGTGTGGACCGTGCCGGGCCGCGCCAACCGGCCCATCTCGCACCCGGTGGCGGAGGTCCGCCCGCTGGAGGAGGCCGACCGCACCCACAGCTGCGCCTTCTGCTCGGCGCGCTACCTGGAGACGCCCCCGGAGAAGGCGCGCGTCGTGCGCGGGGCCGACGGCGGCTTTGAGCGCCTCGACGCCGTCGCCGCCTCCGCCCTGTTCGACACGGTGGCCGAGTTCCGGCGGGTGCCCAACCTCTTCGAGATCCTCTCCTTCGACTACTGGCACATCAACCACGGCTACGAGATCCCCGACGCCGCCCGCGAGCGCATGGAGGCCTACCTGGCCGAGCCGGCCGGCGTCGAGCACGTGGAGCGGGTGGCGCGCACCAAGCTGGCGGCCGCGGGCGCGGACCCGGGCTCCTGGGACTCGATGGACGAGCGGGCCCGCCGTACCTTCCTGGCAGCCTTCTTCGCCGGGGGCCACGACGTCATCATCGGTCGACGCCACTTCACCGACGACGCCGTCGACACCACGGGCCTGGCCGGCTCGGGGACGCTGAGCGTGGCCGAGCACCGCGCCTACACGCGCCTGGCGATCCACGCGATGCAGAGCCTGTACGAGGCCAACCGCTGGGTGCGCTACGTGGCCGTGTTCCAGAACTGGCTGCGCCCGGCCGGGGCGAGCTTCGACCACCTGCACAAGCAGGTGGTCGGCATCGACGAGCGCGGCGTGACCAGTCAGCTGGAGCTGCAGAAGGTGCGGGCCAATCCCAACCTGTACAACGAGATGGCGGTGGACTACGCGCGCCTACCAGGGCCTGCTGGTGGCGAGCAACGAGCACGCGGTGGCCTTCGCCGGGTTCGGGCACCGCTACCGACGCTGGAGGTGTACTCGACGTCGGCCGTCCCGGAGCCGTGGCTCATGAGCCGAGAGAGATCGACGCCGTCGCCGACCTGGTGCACGCCCTGCACGCGGCCACGGGCACGGACGTGCCCAGCAACGAGGAGTGGCACCACAAGCCGCTCGACGTGGACCAGCCCATGCCCTGGCACATCACGCTCAAGTGGCGGGTGTCGACCCTGGCGGGTTTTTGAGGGCGGCACGAAGATCTACCTCAACACCATCGACCCGTGGACGCTGCGCGACCGCGTGGTGGCGCGTCTGGAGGACCTGCGGGCGGACCGGCTCATCGCGCCGATGGCCGTGGGCGAGGAGTGCCCGATGACAGCAACCGGCTCCTGTACAGCGGTCCTCACCACCCGGCCGTAACCGGGAGGCGACGTCGGACCACAGCGGCCTCAGCAGCCCAGGGCGCTGCGCTCCTCCGGCCCCACCCAGCCCGAGCGGCCCTCCAGGGCGCGGAACCAGCAGGGCCAGCGCCGGCCAGAAAGGAGATCGACGGCGCCTCCCGCCGGGGGTAGTGCTGACGTCCGCCGTACTCGTAGGACTGGACGGTGGTGAACAGGCGGATGTCGCTGCCGGTGGGCTTGTCACCCGCACAGGTACTGGCCGATCGCGACGACGGCGGACAGGGCCGGCCCGTCGAGCATCGTCAGGCCGTCCTCGCGGGAGGCCTCCATCCGCGTGGCCCGGGCCAGGAGGTGTCGATGACGTCGAAGCCCACGAGGACGCGCCGTTGGCCGCCGCCGCGGCCTTCTCCCGGGTCCTGGGTGGGTGGCCACCGCGTGGCCGATGTTGATCTGCAGCTGATCCACGCGTCCCAGGCGTCGGTGGAGTTGCGGCGGTTGAGCGGGTGGAGGTCCGGGGCGCCCTCTCGGTGGAGGTCCCACCAGGCGGTGGACAGGTCGAAGAGCAGGTCGCCGGGTCGTCGCCCTGACGACCTGGCCGGTCCGTGGTGTCCACGAGGGGCCGGAACAGTGGGAGGAGGCTCATGGCCGGGGGTCTTCTCGTAGACCTCGGCCAGGGAGCGGGCGCCGAGCGCCGGGTCGACGCCGGGCTCGCCGTCGGGGGCCGGTCAGGCTCCCAGTGCCCGTCCGCGCCCCTTGCCGTAGGGTCCAGGACACGGGGATCGCCTCGGTCAGGCCGAGCAGGGCGCCGGGCGATGAGGACGCCGGCGGCACCACGGGCACGCCCCCGACGCCACGAGTCGGTAGCGCCCCGCCTCCACGGGCGAGGTCGCCGCTGGGTACGAATCGGTGTGAGATTGCGATGGCCAAGGGTGCCTCCGGAAGGGGTCGTCGAGGTCGTGATGCCGAGGCTTATCATTCCTCGCGCGCCGGCCACCGTCACCCGATTCACCGGGGCGGAATCTCGCACTCCGCGCCCGCCGACGGGGACATTCCCACTCAACAGGGGACATCCTGCGCGTGGGGTGCACTTTCTCCGGCCGGGGACATCCTGCGCGTAGGGGCGACAGGATTCCTGTCCCCGACGGCGTCGAGATGTCCCCGACCGGAACAACGCACGCCCCCGGCCGCGTCAAATGTCCCCGGTCACGGGGCAGGGCAGCATCACGGGGCAGGGAGGGACTGCATCACGGGCAGGCGGAACCCGCACCACGGGTCAGCGCAGCGTCTCCTCCGGCAGGCCACGAACTCCAGGGCGTCATGCCGTCCAGTGCAGCTCACCCAGCAGGTCGCGCACGCGCGGCGCGCAGGCAGCCAGGGCCTCCGTCTCGCTCGCCGCGCTCGGCGTGCGGGCAGGGCCGCATGCATAGGGCTCGCGAGGCCGAGTCGCGGTCCTCGGTGTCCATGTGGCCGTCGTAGGCGGACTCGCGAGTGCTGGACGGCCTGCCGGTTCTGGCCGGTGCGCCACAGGATCCAGGCCGTGTCGTCGTGCCGGTCGCCGATCTCCCAGGCCGAGGGTAACCCTCGGTGTCGGCCACGCCAGCGAAGGCCCTGGCGGGCCTCCTCCATGATCTGGCGGGCCTCGTCGAGGCCGAGCCCGGGCCATGGGCAGGGGTGAGGTCGTCCACCAGCGCCCTGGCCGAGCGGCGCAGCGCCCGCCCCCGGTCAGGCGGCCCTGGTCGGTGCGGGTGTCCTCCAGGTCGGCGGCCTGGCGGAACAGCGCGGCGGCGCGCACATTGTCCTCTGAGGGTTGGAGGCGGCCATCGCCGCGTGCGGAGAGGTCACTCCCGCCAGCGCCCGGCGTCCCTGGTCCTGCAGGATCCGGGCGGCGTTCAGCGAGTGCTCGGCGACGCTCTCCCTCCTCACCCATGGCCGTACCGGTCTGGAGCCAGGAGCCGGTGCAGGTACAGGGCGATGCTCTCGGCCCCGCTGCGCTGGGCCAGGGACAGCGCGGACTCCAGGACCTCGGCGCTCTCCAGGTAGCGCCTCGGAGGCCTCCAGCGCCGAGCCCAGGGACAGCAGGGAGGCCACGGCGTACAGGGTGATGCCGGCGGCCAGCATGAGTATTGGCCTGCTCACGGAACTGGGCGATGGCCTCGTCGAACAGCCCACCTCCATGGAGGAGTGCCAGCAGGCTGCCAGCCGCGGGCAGCCAGGACCAGGAGACCTTCTCATGGCGGCGCATGACCTCCTCGGCCAGGAGGCAGCCGTTGTGAGACGTCACCGCACTCGGCCGGGACCTCTGCCCGCGCCATGTCGGGGATGTCGTCCATCCGCTCGGCGCGTGGCGGTCCTCGGGACAGCGTCGGCGGCGCGGGCGACGACCTGGATCGCCCGAGCGCCTCGTCCTTGGCGTGCAGGTCGGTGAGGACCGAGGCCCCCACGAGCAGGGCGTCAGCGGCCAGGACGAGGGTGTCAGGGTGCCCCGGGTCGAGCAGCCTCAGGTGGACACCAGATCCTCGACCTGGGCCTCGATCTGCCCGATGAGGGAGGTGGCCCGCTGCAGGCAGCAGGTCGCACGGCGTCGCACGGGAGCGCTCGGCGATGGAGTCGGCGGTGATCTCGTTGTCGAGGTTGAGCAGGTCCACGTAGTAGGCGCCCAGCGGCGAAGGCCAGGCTCGATGAGAGGGCGGATCCGCAGGCGCTCGGCGATGGCCTCGTCCATCTCGGTGCGGCAGGTCGTCGCGGCGGCGCGCAGCGGTCCCGTGTGGTACTCAGGCCCGGATCTACCTCACCGATCGGGGGCAGCAGGTCGCGCGTGGCCACCTGGTCGACGACGTACCAGTAGTCCATCGTCGAGGAGCCGATGGTGCGGCGGTGGTCGACGTAGCGGCGCACCGCTTCCTCGCCATTGCGCACCGGCCGGGGACGCACGAGGTCCACCAGGGGGAAGGGCTCGTCGCCGCCCTGGTGGCTGGTGGCGGTGCGTCCGGCGCGGGCGCGGCGGCCGGCCCCCTCCTGGCTCGACGACGTCGTGCGGGGCGCGTGCTCCTGGACCAGGCCGTTGTCGTCGGCCACGAGGCCCAGGAGGGAGGCGACGTCGGGCTCGGCACCGTCCTCGTTCACGGTCAGGCTCGTCTGGGCCGGCTCGGGCAGCTCCTCGGAGGGCTCCAGGAGGTCGACCTCCACACCCAGCCCGTGGACCGCGCCAGGGGCGGCATCGAAGGCGGCCCGGGCCAGGGAGCGCTCCAGGTGGTCGGAGATGGTGGAGTTGCCGTTGCGCGTATCGAACTGCTGGGCCAGGCGCCGGGCCCAGCCGGTCATCTCGGCATAGACGCGCGAAATGGTGGTGGAGGCCTCAGCCCCGGCAGCGGGTACCACAGGTCGGCGGCCGGGACCTCGACGCCGAGCGCCTCGCCGCAGCGGCCCGGCTCGCCTCGCGCAGCACCAGGCTCATGCCGCGCAGGGCCGACAGCAGCACGTAGGCGGACTCGGCCTGAGCCAGCCAGGGCAGGTGACGGCGCAGGATCTCCAGGCCCCGGTCCACCCGCCCACGGGGCCAGGTACTCCAGGTGGTAGGACAGGGAGATGAGGGGCCTTAGGACTGCGGCGGATCCCCGGTAGGAGCGCAGGTGCACTCCCAGGCCGCCAGGGCCGACCGAGGCCAGCAGGGGCAGCAGCGCGGACTGCGTGGTCTGGGGCTGCACGTTGCAGCCGACGCGCCGGTCAGCACAGGCACGGCCGTGGCCACGGCCAGGCTCCCAGGCCTCGGTGCGGTAGGCGAGAGCGACCTGACGCAGCCGGGATCGCAGCCCTCGCAGTCGGCGTTCTCGTCGCGGTGGGTGGCCCGCCAGGCGAGCCACGCTCCTCGGCGGCCTCTCCTCGAGCCCCAGCGGCCGGCGACCGAGGCGCGCCTCGCCGTGGACGACGTGCATGGAGGCGCCCTCGGCGCGGTAGAACTCCTCGGACTGGCCTCGGGCTGCGCACCTGTATCCTTGGGACCCTGGGGTTGGCACCCGCCACGGCCACGGCCCTTGAAGTGCCAGTGCAGGGTGCGCACCTGAGCGTCGTCGAAGGCCTCGGGGTGGCGCTGGTGGCGGCCGAGGTTCCACGCGAGGGGGCCAGCGCCTTCCATGCCTCGTTGCCCTGCTGGCAGGCCTCAGTCAGAGCCAGCCGGGCGGCGATCACGAGATCCTCATCACCCAGTGCGTCCGCCCTTGGCTGACGGCCTCCCCGCGATGAGGGGCCGAGGTCTGGGGGCCGTGACCAGGGGCATCGGCGTAGGCCAGACGGCTCGAGGATGTCTTCGCGTGTGGTCATGGAGTCTGTCCTTCCGGGCGGAGCCTGACGTTGCACAGTCATGAGGCGAGAGGCTCCCACCGTGTGCTGCAAGAACGCACACGGAATGCGGTCCGCGCACCCCAGGGACGCCGTGGGAGGAGCGTCGTCCCACACCGCTCACCGGTGAACGGTGGCATGGGCATATCGAGGCTCCTTTCGTCCAGGAGGGCGGTCGTCCGACGTCAGTGTTACCGAACGGTTATAGAGAATCCGCTACCGCTGCGGCGAGCGGCAACTCGATCGCGGGGCATGTCGGAGCCGGGCACCACGCGGGCCGGCCGGCTCCAGGGCCGGCCAGCCTGATGGCAGACTCCCATCGCACCAGTGTTCCCAACGGATGTCGCAGCGCCGGGTCCGCGAGACCCGCGTGCGCTAGGACACGAGCAGAGGCTTGGAGGTGTTGGTTGTCTCGAACCCGGTTCCGCCCTCAGCATCACCTGGGGCACCGGGGCCCGGCCCGTCGACGACGGCCGCCATCTCCACCGTCGCATCCGCCAGTGTCGGCGGGCACGCCCTCCGTCATCGCCCCGCTGGAGTCTGCGCGCTCATGCGTGCAGGGCCCTCCGCCACCGCCGCGGCAGTGCCGGCGGCCCAGCGAGACCGGACGGGCTGGGGTGCCTCAGGCAGGGCGATCACGGTCGCCCGTCGCCTTCACCGTCGCTCCCATCCCGGCCGCGATCTCGGACTCGACGGCGGACCACAGTGTCGGCGTCGGCCTCCTCGTCCGCAGAAGACGAGGACCTCGCGCAGGGAGGGCTCGTCGACGCCGTCGACGATGAAGTCAGGGTGCCGGCCAAACGGGCGTCGTCGAGCCCGCGCACCGATGTTAGTGAGGACCTCGGCGCACGAGCCCAGGCCGGCGTCGTCGACCTCGGTGTGGGGCAGGGATGAGCCGGCCGCTGGAGACTCTCCTGGGCCACGGTGCGCACCCGTGAGAGGCTCTGCGGTGCCCGGGAGGACGGCGGCGAGGCGGTGGGCGCGCACGGCGAGGATCCGGCGGTCGACCACCATGAGCACGTAGTCGAATCCGGCCACCGAGAAGCGCACGACCCCCTCGGACAGGTCGATGTCGTAGCGGTGACCGCCCGGCACCAGCCAGGCGGCGAGCCGCCTGTCACGGTCGGGGTCACCGACCCCTCCGGCTGATTCCACCAGGCCATCGGTCCTCCTCCCAGGTGACGAGGCTCAGGGCAGCTCCTCCACGGTGGAGAAGAGCGCGGGTCATGCCCAGGCCCATGTCCATGAAGGCGTCGAGCTGGGCCTCGCTCATGCCTGCGCCGATGTAGGCCACCATCTGGGTGGCTCAGCAGGAGCCGACTGGGGTCCTGGGCGGGGGTGACGCCGGATCCGGACCGTGGGTGGAGCGGTGCTGGGCGTCGATGAAGGTGCGCATCTCATCGAGACGCTCGGCCGCCGGAGCGCCCGCGCCACATGCCGGCCACGACGAGGGCGGCCTCCTCGTCGTGGAGGTAGACGCCGATGTCGCAGCCCGGGAATCCCAGCAAGACGGCGCCGTCCTCCTCGGGGCCCAGCGGCGATGCCGTGCCGGGACAGCCAGTTCTCCGACCCTCTCAGGGTCAGAGCGGTTGTGCGCTCATGGGATCTCTCGCCTCCTTCCCGGTGCGGGGCGTGATGCGGGTGCGGTGCAGAATGAGCGCCACCGGGGTGCGCGGCGCGACTGGTTGTCCGACTCGGGGCCGGTGGTGGCGCAGAGCGGGCCTTCAGAACTCGATGTCGGAGGCGATGTCCGCGACCGTGTCGACCTGGCCGGCGCCGACCTGTGCACTGCGCACGCTACCCGCAAGCCCCCGACCTAGTCGAGCCCGGGGCGCCGACGGCGTTGGGCCGGTTCCCCGCGGTCGAGCCCGCCGGTCAGCAGGGGCCTCCGGAGGAGGCGGGGGCGCGGGCCGTCCGGGAGTCGCCCCAGCGCCTGGTCAGGGAGCGCCCCAGAACCCCGGAGGCCGATTCGGCCAGGGTCAGGCACCGTGAGTCCATCTCATCGGAGGTCTTGTAGCCGCGGCGGCCGGCGGCCGGGCCTCGTCGCCCTTTGCCGGCGCGCGCAGCAGGGTCGTTGCGCCCCGCACGGGCGCGCTGGGCCGCGCCCGAGGAGGCGGACCCTGCTCGTCCCTCCGCCCTGGCGTCGGATGACCGGGAGGAGGAGCTGTCTTGGGACTTCTTGCGGAAGCCGACCATGGTGGTCCTTTCGGGAATGGTGTCGAGACGGCGTCAGGGCCGAACGGGGAACGAAGAACTGACACATCGACGGGACGGCGAAGGAGTCGCTCGAGTGCGCCGTCGGACTCAAGCCGTCTGCGTGCCGCCTGAGAGCCAGGCCGGACGGACGGTAGGAACTGCTGGCGGGGCACCTCGCGGAAATGCGGTCGGCGGCGTGGGCCTGCTGGCTCTCGAGCTCCTCGGTGAGTGTTGTCCAGGATGCGCAGGCCAGGGGCTCGTCGGGACGCATGATGTCGCGCACCGTCTGGAGGATGAGGCGACGGCGGTCGTCGAGGCCCTCCTGGCCCAGGATCTGGGCCGAGCGGCCCAGACCGCCCATGAAGTTGACGTACTCCATGGCGTGGTACTGGGGGAGACCTCGTCGGGGCGCTAGTCTGGTGGGTGCGGGTCTCCAGCGCATTGCGCACATCGCGGCGCAGAGCCTCCGGCCGCCCTCGGGCGCACGTAGAAGGGCAGCAGACGGTTCATCAGTGGCGGTGGTGGGCGAAATGGCGTAGTCGACGTAGTAGAAGAAGCCAGGCCCACCCCTCCTCGGCGGACTGCTCACGACTCGGACTTCTGCCACTCGGCGTGAGCAGGTGGTCTTGGCGACCTCCTTGGCCCAGGTGGGTGCGGCCGCCATGGCCTCGGTGGGCTGGAAGGCCACGCGCGACTTGCAGCGCGGGCAGGTGATGAACACCGGCATGGTGGTAGGGCTCGGGAAGCGGCACCGGGTCGCCGCACTTGTCGCAGGTGAAGGAGAACTGGGGCCTGACGCCAGTCGGTCATCGCCAGTTCCACTCCTCGCGGGCCTGCTCGGCGCGGCCGGGGGCGAAGACCTCCTCGATGATGTTGCGCAGGCGCACCTCGAAACCCGGCCACGGGTTGGCCGCGTCCTGGAGGCAGGCGGAGGCGACGATCCTCCTCGATGGACAGGTCGGCGTCGATGTCAGGAAGGGGCGAAGTGCTGCGAAGACCCGCTGGGCGCTGGTGTGCAGGGAACGCATGATCTGGGCCTCGACCGCCGGGCGGAAGGCAGACGGAGGCCGGGTCCGGTGATCTGCATCTCCATCGCGGTGCGGGCCGAGCTGACGCCGAACTCCCGGGCGCGAGCCTCCAACCGGTCCAGGTAGGTGCTCAGGCGCTGAGTGAGTGCCTGAAGCCGCCGGTAGTAGCGGACGTAGGCGGACATGTCAGGCTCCTTGCGGTGGAGGATCAGGATTATCACTGAGGAAGGCGCCGATTGCCGAGGGTGTGGACACGCGACCCGAGGCCGGCGACGGCTGCCGACAGCACTGAGGCCCAGCGCAGAGGCGCCGACGGCTGCCAGCACTGTGGATGCTACTCAACTGGAGACTTCAACTGCGACCTGTTCGTGATCTTTGAGCCTCGCAAGGCTCAGCATCCGGGCAGGACTCCTCCTATGCCATTCCTCGACGACGCGACTTCTCGTCCGCCCACAACGGCGACGCCATGCGGGAGAAAAGTCCGGTGGGACCCGCGCCGGAGCAGGCCGAGACTGTATCGGTAAGTGATAAGGATCATGGTGTTGGTGCTGGCGCGAAAGCGCTGGTCATGACGCCGCCCGCAACCTCTCCGTTATCTAAAAGATCGGTGGACGGTCGGCGGCAGAGAATGCTTGAGCCTCCCACAGGCCGATAGGTTGAGGCTGCCCATCCACGGGTGTCAGAGACCTTCCACCCGGCCTTCTACCGGCCTCCTATAACGTCGTCGGCCCCTCAGGGCACGGTTGCCAGGCCCCACATCAAGACGGCGCTGATCATCTGGTCAGTCCCGCCATCGGCCTCATCATCTACTACGTCTGCCTGCGCCAGCACGTGCTTCGCATCCGGGACCCACGGGGCGAGGTCTACGGGGCGGTCGCGCTCACAGCGATGACGCTCGGAGGCATCCTCGCAGCCCTGGTCATCCGCGTCATGACAGCGTTTCTGCACCGTCCAGCCGGGGGCGGAAGTCCTCCAGCGCGAGCACCCGGAGCACTACCGGGCTTTCGCCGAGTCGACCGGAGGCAGCCCCGCGCGTTCGTAGGGTGGGTCGCGTGTTCGTACCCTTTACCCCTCGAACGGGGCACTTAAGGTGCGACCTCGACGATGGGGTGCACGACGGGGCCCGCTTTACGAGGCGGGCGGTGCGAGCGGGTCGAGCTCAGGGCGACGTGCGCACCAGGTGAGGGGGCACTGAGTCAGGGCGGTGGCGCGGGCAGGCCTCGCGCCCATCAGGCATCAGCCCCGACGCCGTCGGGCCGGCCAACCCCACCAGCCCCGCCAGGCTCAGCGAGCCGCTCGGGGTCGAGCACCGACCTCGGCCTCCCACTGGCCGCGGCGCAGTCGCGAGGCCAGTACGGTGGCCGGCAACGTCTCCCGCAGGCTTCCCTCCGCGGCCTCAGCCACGCGCAGCGCGCCGGGCGCGAGGGGCGGGTCGCCGACGACGTCGAATCCAGGAACCGCGCCACCTTGCTGCTGCCGGGGTCGGCCCACAGGCGCTGGGGGTGTCAGACGCAGGAGCCGACCGGCCTCCAGCGACGCCGACGGTCGGCCACGAGTCATGGCCTCGTCCTGGTCGTGGGTGACGATAGAGCGCCGTGGTGCCGCCCCGGCGCAGGATGGCGCGCGCACGTCTGCTGGCTCAACTGCTCGCGCAGGGCCCGGTCCAGGGCAGACAGGGGGCTCGTCGAGCAGCAGGAGCCTCGGTGCCGGCGCCAGCGCCCGGGCCAGGGCCACCCGCTGGGCCTGCCCGCCGGACAGGGTCGTCACGCGTCGCCGCTCGAAGCCGGGCAGGCCGACGAGGTCGAGCATCTCGCGCACCCGCTCGCCCCGCTGGGCGCGCGGCGGGTCGGTGAGCCCGTAGGCGATGTTGCTGCCGACGTCGCGGTGCTCGAAAGAGGCGGCCGTCCTGGAACATGAGGCCGAAGCCGCGCTTGTGGACGGCACGCGACCATGCTCCGTCCGTCCCAGGCGACCTCGCCGTCGGCCACGTCCATCCAGGCCGGCCACCGCCCGCAGCAGGGAGGACTTGCCGGAGCCCGAGGCCCCCAGGAGGGCGACGACCTCACCGGCGGCCACCTCCAGGTCGACGCCGTCGACGGCGCGCAGGTCCCCGTAGGTCACGGCGAGCCCGCGCGCGGACAGGCCGCGCAAAGCACTGGTGTCACTGGTGTTCGGGCCTGGCGGCCGCTCACTTCCGTCCGTCCTGGGCCCGCGTGACCGGGCCGTCTCGTTGTTCTCGTCCGCCGTGCGCCGGCCGGCGTCCGTGGAGGTTCCGCGCTCCGGGGATCGGCTGATGCGCCGACGCCCCTGCCCGGCCTCGACGTTTCGCACCCACGAGTCCGCCCCGCCCGGGACCGAGCCGGGTCTGCGAGCCACTCGCAGCCGAGCATGACGGCGGCGCTGCCCACCGCCAGGACCACGCCCCCGGCCAGCGCCATCCCTGGTTCTGGGATCCGCTGCCGATGAGCCGTAGACGACCACCGGCAGGGTCGGCCCTGGGGCGGCCAGGAACGATGTCGTCTCCGAACTCCCCAGCGACGTCGCCAGCGCGAAGCCGGCCGCCAGCCACCGGCGCAGCGCGGGCGGGGACCGTCCACGGTCAGCAGCACCCAGCCGGGCCCGGCAGGGCCGCCGCCTCGCCTCGAGCCCAGCGGGTCGATGGCGCGCAGCGCCGCCGCAGGGTACGCACCACGAGCGGCACGGCACAACGGCCTGCGCCAGCGGCAGATCCACCAGGAGCGGGTCAGGGCCAGCGGCGGGCGCGCCAGGGGTGATGGGAAACCAGAAGCCGACCGTCACGGCGGAGACGCCCAGCGGCAGCACGAAGGCGGCGTGAGCTGGTGATGACCCGGGCGAGCGCCCGACTGCAGGGGCGGCGCGGGACGACCAGGCACACAGCCACCCCCAGGGTCAGGGCGATGGCCGCGGCCGCCACGGCCACGCTCACCGAGTTCATGCAGCCTCCACACGGTCACGAGCAGGGCGCTGCGCCCGCCGGTCGAGCCCAGGTCGGTGTGGTTGTCAGCGTCAGGCGCCGTCGCGCCAGCAGGGGAGCGCACCACCAGCACCGCCATCGGCGCCACCAGCAGACCCACGACCGTGGCGGTGACCGCGAGGGCAGGGGCGTCGGCGGCGCGCAGCCGCCCGGCGGGCACCTCGGTGCGCAGCCGCAGGCGCGTCTGGTGGCGGCGCGCGCGCCCGCTCGGCCACCCACAGGGCCAGGGGCATGACGCCGAGCCTGGACGACTGGACAGGACGGCGGCGCCCGCAGGTCGGTACTGGGTGGTCAGCCGGTGAGATCTCGGTCTCGATGGTGCCGATCCCACCCCGCCGGAGCACGAGCACCACCCCGTAGGCGGTGGCGCAGAACAGGAAGGTCAGGAGGCGGCCGAGGCGATGGCGGGGGCCAGCGCGGGCAGGGGTGACAGTGGCGAAGGCCCGCATCGGCGAGGCCCCCAGCGCCCGGGCGGCCTCACGGCGCGCGGGTCGAGCCGCGACCATGGTGCCCGGTGCGCACCACGAGGCCCGTGGTTAGAAGAGGCCAGCGCGGCCACGACCGCGGTCAGCGTCCCGTCCAGGCTCAGGGCCTCCCGCCCGCCGCGGGTGACCAGGGCGTGGAAGGCGACGCCGACGACGACGCTGGGCAGCACGAAGGGGCACGGTCACCACCCGCGCAGCAGGTCGCGGCCGGGGAAGCCTGCGCCGGTAGAGGACGGGGCGGGATGCCGAGGCCACGCAACGGCGGTGCTGAGTACCGCCTGGGTGAGGGTCTGCGTGGATCCGCCAGGTGCGTTCGCAGGCCAGGACCTCACCGAAACCGCTCAGGTCAGGGGCGCCGTCCGGCCGAGGCCGCAGCCCATGAGCGTGGCCACAGGCCCAGGCGAAGAAGACCGCCAGGAAGGCCAACGGGCCGGCGACGGCCAGGGGCCCAGCCGGCACGCTCGCCCCAGCCGGGCCGGGGGCCACCGGCGCGTCGAGCGGCGCCTCGGCCGCGACCGGACAGTCCGGCCGCCCCCGATGCCGGTGCCGGCACCGGGGAGCTCCGGCGTCGGCTGGCGCGGCGACGTCGGCCCTGATGCTCCTCGCGCGGCGCGGTCACTTGCCGACGGCCTCGGTCCAGGAGCCCAGCCACTCCTCACGGTGGGCGGTGATCTCCTTGGGGTCGACCTTCACCGGCGACTTCGACAGCGAGCCCGAACTTGGTGAGGGCCTCGGGCAGAGTGGCGTCGGGCAGGACCGGGTACATGCATGCGGCCGGGGCATGTCCTCGACGGCATCTCTCGCAGAGCATCCACTCCACGAAGGCCTCGCCGCCCTCGGGTTGGCGGCGCCCTTGAGGACGCGCGCGTACTCGACCGCCGGAGCGGTCTCCAACAGGGCGGAGGTGGTGCTGGAGGCGCTGTCGCGAGACCGTGAAGGGAGGCGAGGAGGCGTGGGACACGACGATGGGGTAGGTGCCCTTGCCGCTGCCGGAGAAGTCGGTCTCGTAGGCGGCGGTCCAGTCCTCGGCGATCCGGGCGCCGTTGGCGACGAGCTCGCTTCCCGAGTAGTCGGCGAAGGGCCGGCGCCGAAGTGGCTCGATGGTGGCCAGCAGCCAGGCCATGCCGGGAGAGGAGTTCGTGGGGGTTGAGTGGCCACGAGGAGGCCCTTGTACTCGGGCTTGACCAGGTCCTCGAAGGTGGCCGGGGGCTTGGAGGCCCTGCCGCCGGTGAAGTAGCCGGTGTCAATGTTGAGGCAGACGTCGCCGACGTCGATGGGCGCCAGGGCCGGGGTGTCGGCGACGACGTGAGCTCTCAGCCGCGAGGCAGGGGTGACGGTGGCGGAGGTGTCGATGACGCGCCTGGTCGAGGGCGCGGGTGGCGTAGGTGTTGTCGATGCCGAAGACGGCGTCGCCCAGGGCGCGTCCTTGGTCAGGACGAACGTTGACCAGCGCGCACGTCCCCGGAGGTGGCGACCTGTGAGGTGTAGCCGGTCTCGGAGGTGAGGCCTTCATGAGGGTTGTCCGAGACGTGGAAGAGTCGTGGTGACGACGGTGACGGTCTTGAGTCGGTCTTCTTACCCCGCCGCAGGCGGCCAGGCTCAGGCCGACGGCGCCGGCAGCCGTTCCGGCGAGCAGGCGCGGCGGCTGAGGGACGGATGGGGCCGGCCGGGACGGCAGGTGGACTGGATGCTCATGTGTGCCTCCTGGATGGTTCTCCGGAGGGGCCCGGCGACCACCTGCGGCGCGCCGGGGAGATGATCTCGACCTTCGCCGGTACTAACCGGAGCAGGTTCGAGGGGTCTGCGGGCTTCCGCACTCCCCAGCGCCGTCGGCGGCGGCCCATCGGCCAGTGCGGCCGGGCCGGCGACGGGGCGCTCCCCGTCGTTGCAGGTCAGCTGTAGTTCGAGGCCACCCGCCGACACCAACTCCGGCAACCCGGACCACGAGCCCATCACCCTGCCGCGTTACTCTCCCGCGCGTTCGTAGGGCAGGTCGCCCGTTCGTACCCTCTACCCCTCACGAACGCGCGGCCTAAGGTGCGACCGCGCGCCCGAGCAGCCAGAGCCTCGGCTGCGACGCACCGAGCGGATCCATGGGATCCCCGTCCGAGCAGACGGGGAGGTTGCCACTCGTTCGGCCAGGAAGCCGTGCCGGATGACGCTGGCGATCGAGAGCATCAAGGACAGGCGGAAGGCCGACATCCCACCCCGGCGAGCAGTACTGCCGGTAGTCACCCAGGCTCAGCAGTCCCTCACCTCGCAGGCCAGGCGGCCTGCGACGTCGGCAACGGACACTGCACGGCTTCCCCCAACTCGTAGACCTTCCTCTCGTTCCCGCCCGTCGCTGAGGACCGAGGGCGGCCGCGCGGGCGGTCTCGTCGCGCCACTGCGGCAACGGCTCCATCTCCCAGCGGGGACACGATTCTCAGCGCTTCCCCCTGCTTCTCCCGACAGCGGGGGCCGCGAGAATCTCGGCGTAGAGCGCCGTTGCGCAGAATGGTCCATGTCATGCCGCTGGCCATGATGATTCGCTCCGTGACTCGGTGCGGCAGCGCCATTGACAGGTGGTCGCCCGCGCCCGTGAGGCTCGTGTAGACGAGGTGAGAGACGCCGTCGCGCTCCGCAACCTCAATGGCGGCGCGGTTGAAGGCGATCTGCCGGTCGTCCTCCTGTGCCCCGGCGGACACCAGCAGCAGGGGTGTCGACGCCGTTGAAGTCCAGGCTGTCCGGAGCGCCGAAGTCGACATGCCGTTGCCCCGCCGACGGCGTGCGGCTGCCGCCCACCGCCGGAATGCCGCGAGCGTGCAGCTCCGCCAGGACGGCTGAGGAGAACCGTCCGCTCGCACCGGTCACCATGATCATGAGTAGGCTCCTTCAGACTCAACCGCGCTGCGGAAGCCGGCTCCACAGCCAGCGGGCTTCTGCCATGAGCCTGAGGCATCGTGCATGCACCCACAAGGAGGCAGTTTCTTGTCACCGACACACAGCGATGTGACCACAGACGACCCCAATCCGCACCTCTGAGCGCTGCGCGGGCGCACCGCGAGATCCCGCATCCGGGCAGTCCATGACCGATTGGGAGACAGTGGTCTGCTGGTCATCGTGGAGCTGACGCGCGGTCCACTGCGCTTCGCATGGCTGCAGCGCGCCGTCGGCGGGGTTTCCCAGCATGCTCACCTTGACCGTGCGCCGGCTCAGACGTGACGGACTGGTGCGCCGCACGGTCATCCCACGGTTCCCGCCCAGGTCGACCACCGCCTCACCGAGATGGGGGCGAGTCGGAGCACATCTGCTGAAAGCCTCGCCGACTGGTCGCTGGCACACGCGAGGACATCGCCGTGCTCGGGCCGATTACGACCGCACTCACCCGGGCAGACCCGTGCGTTAGATCGTGGCGTGAGCCTACCCGCGCAGGCGGGTCTCCGCCGATCTCCTGGGGGAGGAACCGGATGCGGCGCCTTCATCCGAAGGCGAAGGCGGAGGAACACCGCGGGATCACACGCTCCCGCTCACCGACCGCCGCCTCAGCCTGATCGCGTGAGCGGGCAGCGGCACCCGCCGGGCATGCCCATGATGAGCGCCGGGCCCGCTGGCACACTACCTCGCGCCGTGCCGGGAAGAGACCACCTCCCCGCACCTAAGAAAATCCACTCCTGCCCTACGAGAGGAGCCCACCCCTATGAGCACTGGCTCCTCCCTGCTCCGCTTGATTGACGTCGCTGCCGCTTGCGCTGTGGTGTGCGCCTCAGGCTCTCGCGCGACGCCGCGACAGCCGCCGGCTTCGCACCGGACTCCTGTTCCTGCTCCTGGTCGGCGCCGGCGGCAGAGCACTGCTCACCTGCGCTCCCTCATCCCCCGCCCTCAGCCCGGTGGGGACTGAGCAGGTCGCCTTCTTCCTGCTCATCGCCCTCGCGCCGTTCCTGCTCATGTTCAACGGCGTCGTCCTCACTCCGCCGCGAAGGCCGGCGCCTGAGCAACCTGCTGTGCCTGGCGGCCGGCCTGGGACTCATCGCCACGCCGATGGCCGCCTCGCCGCCCTCGTGGCCACCGCCAACCTGGGCCCTGCTGGTCGCCGCCGCTCACGTGTTCTGCGCCTGCGCCTACAGGCGTCTTCCTCCTCATCTTCCTGGGCCGGACGGTGGTACAACAGATCTGGGGCGCCGGGCCGTGCCGCACCCCGACGTCGTCGTGGTCCGGCGCCGGGCTCATCAACGGGAAGGTCGGGCCCGCTGCTGGGCTCGCGGATCGCCGGCGGCATCGACGCCCTGGCGCGACGAGGAGGCCCTGCGCCCCGGCGTGCCGCTGCTGGTCGATGAGCGGCGGACGGGGCGCCGACGAGCCGGTCGGCGAGGCGCGCGCCATGGCCGACTACGCGATCGCCCGCGGCGTCCCGCGCTGAAAGCGGATCCTCCTGGAGGACCGTTCGACGACGACTCGCACGAACATCTCCTACACGCGCGACCTGTTGGCCGAGCGCGGCATGGTCGACCCGCAGGTGCTGCTGGTGACGAGCTCCTTCCACGCGGTGCGCACCGCGATCCTGGCCTCCGACATGGGGGTGCCGTGGGCGGTGGCGCTCGGCGCGCCCGGCCTGGTTCCATCGTCAACGCCTGGCTGCGCGAGTACGTCGCCGTGCTGACCTACCGCGCCGCCGCCTCAGCCTGCGCCGCCGTCGCCGGGTCTTCGCCGTGCTGTACGCGCTAATGGTCCTCGGCGCCCAGCA
>BNJT01000438.1_pt1 | contig 27218 bp, 36 predicted proteins | sample 8540491 | NCBI WGS metagenome assembly BNJT01 (sample SAMD00202455, study PRJDB9452) | human saliva metagenome | host: Homo sapiens | reverse complement strand
ATGCCATTTTCATCTAATAAAATTTTCATTTTTACCTCACAAGTATTGTTAATAAAAACCTAAAACCAAAGGCTTTAGGGCAAACATACAAAATACAGACTAAAAATTAGCCTTTCTCACACCCTTTGTTAGCCTCTCTGGACTCTCTTAAAAGGAAATATATTCAATTTCATTTATTCTATAACAATTCTGGGCTTTTGTCAATAAGAAAGAAAAAGAATTAGAATTTTTCTATAAAAACTTTAACTTCATTATCAAGTTTAGCTTTTTGTTCATCACTTAAATTGAAAAATACCTGTTTGAAATGCTTCAGCTGGTAATGCAAGTCCAACCTTTTCTTCTAATAAGTTAAGCCCCATACGAGTTAATAGTCCACTTATCTCAGCTATTACCAATGAAGCTTCTGATTTTCCAGCCACTCCACTTACAGCAGTTAATTTTCCTTTTTACAAATTCTGGTGCACCAAAATTTCCTTTACCAACTGGTCTTGAAATCCAATCTAAGAAATTCTTTAAAAGCTCCTGGTACAGAACCATTATATTCAGGTGTTACTATCCAAAAGTGCATCTGCTCCTTTAACATCATTACGAACTTTTTTCAACTTCAATAGGTGCTGGAAATTCGATATCCTGATTCATAAAAAGGCAATTTAGAATAATCTAAGAAGCTTGTTTCTATTCCTTTTTCTTCTAATTTTTTTGATATATATTCTGCAACAATTTTTATTGAATGATTTTTTTCTCTTAATGATCCAACTACAAATAAAACTTTTTTTACTCATTTTTTTCCTCCTATAATTTATAATAAAAAAATTAAAAAAATTAATTTTACTAATTATATAGTATTTTTAGTCAACTTTTTCAAGTTTTATTTTCCTTGAAAATACTAAAAAAATATGTTAAACTTACTATATCAGTAAACTAAATATTTTTTTAAAGGAGAGGATTTTATGAAAAAGTTTTTATGCCTGTTTATTTTATTAAGTTTTAGTATTTTTTTGCTGGAATAACTACTGATGGAAAAACCTCATTTTTGATAAAAATGGTAGGAAGAAAAAAATTGACTATCCTGATACTGCTGATAGTTTTTAAAATTGTAAAAAAGGAAATTCATACAAACTTATATACTATGGTTATGATCCAGAAACTCAAAAATCATCAACAGAAACATCTACTTTAAAAGTATACAAAAAAACATATATTTGATAGATAAGAATGGTATTGTCTATGGATATGACACTGCTAAAAAGAAAGTAGCTTTTTAAGAGCAAATTTAGAAGTAATTTATTATGAAGATTAGAAAGATAGCAAGTGTCATGTATCCCTATTTAATATTTTATTAAATTTCAATTCTATCATCTACGGGCACGAGAGATAGTTGCAGCATCTGAAAATTCTAGGTTTCCACCCATAGAATTTACTTGCCAATTTAGTTATTTTTATTCAAAGCTTTGCGTAAGTTTAAAAGATACGTAGCAGTAGTTTCTCCTCAATATTAGGATTAGTTACAAAATTATTTCTTCTATCATTCTTGCCATTCTTTCAAGTAAAGATTTTATATTAAGTCTATTTGGAGTTATCCCATTTAAAGGATCGAGTCTACTGTTTAAAACACACATGATAAACTCCTCTAAATTTAGTCGTTTTTCTAAAATCATAATATCTTTACTTTCTTCAACAACACAAATAATATTATGATTTCTGGTATTGTCAGAGCATATACTTATGCTATCACTTTCACTGTAATTCTACATGACATTTTTACATTTTCTTTAATCTGTGTGCCTATAAAATTTTTACATCTTCTAGATTGATTTAAATATTAAAAGTATACTTTGTTGCTGATTTTGCCTAAGTTGCAACTTATTAAATTCTAATATCGATCTTTCTAAACTTTTAGTTGGTATTTACTTAGCTCCTAATTAACTGACTTTTAAAACTTTATAGTCTTGTTAATTTCTTCTTCTTTCCAAGTTCTGCATTCTTTTTATTATAGTCATCAACTCTATCTTCATAATCAGATTGTGTATTTTCTATAATATCATTATTTTATAAGACATACTAGATTTTTAAATACTTTTTAAATTAAGTAATAGCCTACTTTTTCTATTATCTCTAATTTTTCTTATCATTATTTTCAATTTCTTTTAATTTGATTTTTCTTCTTTTTTTCTTACTAATTCCAAACACTATCCATTTACTACCTTACTTCTAATTATTTTGATAATAGTGTTAATTCATGTAATCTTTTCAATATTCCTTTTTCAACAGAATGTTTCTTCAGTGTGTGAGTTACCATTTCACTTCTTTTATTCCAAACATAATTCTCCTCTTCAACTTTATTTAAAACTTCCACTGCTTTGCTGCCATTCTACTTGCAAGAACCTATCACGTCCTGATGGTGTTCTCCTTGATATGTTCCTAAACAATGTATTTAATTTCACTATTGATATTCTCTGTTTTTCTTCAATATCCATCATTTCAACACCTTCAGCAATTAGAACTATATGATGTAGCTTCCATTTTTCTTTTTTTAATTGTGTGTTAACATCTCAATGGGGTTATCCATCTCAGGTATCATTATTCCATCTCACCACCTGCTATACAAGCATGTGAGCTAAGTCTCCGCTCTTCTTCCCATAATCTGATTAAAATTGTTCTTTTCATGAAGTTGCAGTATTCTTATTTTGACATTTCATTCTAAAATTGTATTAGGCAGTTCAAATCTAAGAGTAAAATCTGTTCCACAAATATCGCTGTACAGTCTTGGTGTGTATTCAAACTACTATTCCAGGTTGTTCTTTTATATAGTAAATTAGACGATAAGAACCATCTCCACTTATAAATAACTAGATATTCTATTCTTTTTCTTAAATTATTAGTAGCAATTTCTAAATCTAGCTTGTTTAAATTCTTCACAACGAGCAGTTGAGAACTGTACCTTCTTTATCAATAATTCTGATACAAATTTAGTCATTGGAATATTTCATTTAACATTCTAAATATCCTTTCTTATTCCATAAACTTCAAACCATGTTATCTTCGTAATTTTGCTGTTGCTCTTATTTGTATTCATTCCTGGTATCTCCACCACTTGTTAATATAGCTAATTTTTTCCATTGTTTAAATTTTCACCCTCATCTAATATCTATTATCTGTTAAAACAATTCATTTGTCTAAATTTTTATATCTTTTTTTTCACTAATTCATCTACTGGTGCTTTTTCAAGTTCTTCCAATTTTTCTAAACTTTTCAAATTATTAAAGTTGTATCTTTCTGGTCCACGGTGTGTCCACCTAGTGCTTTATCAATAACCTATCTATCAATCCTATTTTAGTAAACTTTGTGACATTTTAAATTATTGCTTCTTCAACTCTATTTAGATCTTTTATAGTATTGCACAACCTTTGGAGAAATTATTGAATAAATTGAGTTTTCTGCATAAACACTTTATCTGTAACCCAAGTCCTAATGCTCCTCCTGAACCTCCTTCTCCTATTATAACAGAAACTATTGAGTTTTTATTCCACTCATTTCCATTAAATTTTGCAAGGCCTTGTCCATGTTTTTCTGTCAAGTCCATGATAAGCTCCAGGTGTCAATGTTAAGATTTATAATTGAATCTTCATTTGTAAAGTCTTTAAAGTTTATATCCTTCTGTTTGCTATTCAAAGTTTCTAAACTTTCTGTTCATTGTTTACCCTTTTGATGTCCAGTAATCATAAAGTTTTTCCATCTATTTTTACAAGTCCTTCCAACTATTGCTGTGGTCATCTCTGAATAATCTATTCTCCATGTAATTCAGTTTCGTGGAAGTTATATAGTTTATATAATCTAATGTATATGGTCTTCTGGATGTCTTGATACTATAAACTTTTGATAATCTGTTAAATCATCATATATAATACTTTGAGAGCTATTTTTTGATCTTTAATTTTTATTTCATCTGATAAGTCCATTTCTTCTTTGCAAATTTTTCTAATTCGTATTTTTATTTTCTAATTCTTCTATTTGAAATTCAAATTGATAATTTACCTCCCTAACAATGTCGATTACACTTAAATATAGGTTGCTTTTAAATTTTCTTTTTGTAATAACATCTACCATTCCACATTCTTGTAAAATTACTTGGAAATTTTCAGGTGTTTTGTCTAATAGTTTGCTCAACTTTGTCCAGAATCCAATTGTTTTGTTGTCTTATTATTATATCATCTAATATAGTAATGAAGCTGTTACTTCTCCACCAGTAGTTGGGTTAATCTGAACAGAAATGAAAGGTAATCCTGGTAATTCATTTTCTTTACAGCTGCTGATGTTCTCTTTTGCCATTTGCATAAGTGAAGTCAATCCTTCTTGCATTCTTGCTCCACCTGGATATTGCAGTAACAACAACAACTGCTGGTACTTTATGCGTTCTATTGCTCTTCTAAGGCTGCTGTTATTTTTCTCCACAACAGACAGATCCCATACTTCCACCTCCATAAAATTAAAGTCCACAAGCTATATACTAACTTTTAATCCATTTATTTCTCCTAAACCACTTATGCAACCTCCTTCTTTAAAAACCAGAATCATGTTGTGCTCATACTTTTCAGCATATTCAGGGAAATTCATAGGGTTAGCTGCAGTTAGAGTTGCATCTTCTTCTTTAAAAGTCCCTTCATCAATTAAAAGTTCTATTCTTTCTCTTGCACTCATATTAAAGTAATGATTACAGCCTGACATGATTTTCACATGTTCCTCATTTCTGATTTCCAGAGATAACACACACAACTAGGACATTTTGCAATCTCATCCTCTTTAAATTATCACGTACTTTTGTATTTTGCGACCTTCTTCTTCATCAGATCACCAACAGTGGCATATTTCTTTTAGTTTGTGTTAGTATTTGTTAAACCTAAATTTTTGCTAAATTTTTAATATTGACATCATTTCACCTCTTTTTATTATTATAAAGAATTACACTCTAATTTTATTATATTTTCCGAGCTCAACATTTTAGATTTTATTTTTCACTCCTTTTATATATATAACCTATCTACTTTCATATGTATTTTAATATTCTTATTGTTATGTGCTGCGTTATAATCTATTAAAAATATTTTTGGAGGAATTAAATGCGAATAAAAGCAAAATCTTTATATTTTATATCACTATTTGCATTAACTGCTTGTAGTTCCTATAGATGAATATATACTCACTTTTAAATAATGGTTCCACTGTTACTACACAAGAGGCTACACGCAATCAAGAGTAAATCCTGAAAAAGAAATTATGCATTAGCTTGCAATAGTTTCACAAAAGTGGTGCTATTATTGCTCAATCTCGTGCCAATAAAACAAGCTTCTGAAACTCTAAGAAAAGAAACAGAAGAAGTAGCGATACAGAGGTAACCTCGATGAAATGGATGCTCTAAGAGTGTAGTCTCAATTCGTCCTCAGACTTAGTTACTTACCAGCTGATTTATCAATGAAGAAAGTAACTCAAAAGGTGCCGAAGACTCAGAGTAAAATTTATACTTTTACTCACTGTTGATAGAAATCGAAAGTTACTACAGCAGCTGATAAAGTTTTCAAGAAATTTGAAATGGAGAAGCTCATCTAGGTAATGCTGCAAAATAGTAAACATTACATATAGTAAAGGCACCCAATGCTTAAACATAGGTGTATTTTTGCTTTGTAATATATTAGGAGGAAAATGAGAACTCATGGGTTGAAATTGATATGAAAATTTCTAAAGTACAATGTACTAAAATTAAAAGAAACTGCTAAAAATAGAGAAGTTTTGTGGAGTTGTTAAGGCAAATGCTTATGGTTTAGGTTCAATAGAAATTGCTAAAATTTTAAAAGAAGCTGATGTTAAAATTTTGGTGTTGCCAACCTTGAATAGAAGCTATAGAGCTGCAAGAAGAATTACAAGATAAGATTCCAATTCCTTGAGCTAGCTTTTGAAGATGAATTAATCTGAAGCTACAAAAAGAAATATTCATGTTAGCAAATCTGAGTTCCATAGAGCAATTACACTAGTTGCTAACGAAACTTAATCCAGCATTCATCTCAAAAGTTTGATACTGGAAGGACAAGACAGGTTTTGACAGATGATGCTGATGAATCAATTTTTGTACAGTAATCTCAATTTAGTTGGTATCTTTCAGCATTTATCTGATCTCAGATGGAAACACAGTAGAAACCAAAATTTTACACTAGAGCAAATAGAAAAGTTTATTGTTAGTTCTTTAAATTTAGTAATATATCCATATCTCAAATAGTGCTGGTATAACCAATTTTCATGATGATACATTAGGAAACTCTTGAAGATTAGGCATAGGAATGTATTCCTTTTACAGGCACACAGAAAACCCCTTTATTGTAGACATTTTACAATAAAAACTGCAAGTTTTCATTTCTATAAAGAAAGTAGATCTCTTTGTATCTTATGGAAGACATTACACACTACCAGCTGCTGATTCAACTCCATGCAGCCTTTACTCACTAGTTATGTCGATGCGTTACATACTTTCCAAAAAGTGGTTATGTTTTGATTACTAATCATAGATGTGAATACATCTGGATAGATCGTAGGATATGACTAAGGATTAGAATTCCAAAAGAAATTAAAACTCAAATTCAAAATAGGAGATGAAGTTATAGTTATTGTAATGCCGACATACCAGATAACTTAAATATTCCAGAACTCGTGTATGGGAATCATGACTGGAATTGGAGAGTTAGTAACTATAGTTTAATATAAGCATCAAAAAGAGACTTAGTATTTGTAATAGTCTCTTTTTATTCTTAAAGTGATTTATTATCATATTTTTCTATTGCATAGTTTTTATTGTATCACAACAGCCAAACTATTTTTGAATAAACCACAATAGATTTTAAACTTTTGACGGAAAACAATTTTCCCTCATTTCTGAAAGTTGTTGAAAATATTAGACAGTGTAATATTAGAAACAAATGTAGAGAGAGGTAGAATGAAGAATCACTTAGCAAGTATTGAAGTTAGTCTACGTTCAATAGCCAAGAGGATACAAAAACTGTAAAATTTTCACAGGGAGTAGCAATCTTATTCCTAATGTTAGGAGTAGGTGACACTTTCAGAAGAAATAAATGAAACACAAGTCATCGAAACACACACCAACGAGAGAGGAGACAGACATCCTCAAAAGAAAACCTATTCAGTAGGAAATTTGCTAATCAAAATAGATGCTGCAAGAGCAGAAAATGAAAAAGGGTTTAGCAGGATTGAAACTAGAATTGATCAATCTGATGGAACAAGGAGATTCAAGTAGTAAAATCACCCTTTGGGCTTCAATGCGCAATTTGGAGCAACCATATGTACAGTAAATGGAATGGTACACATAGTTGAATAGGAGATAAAAGCGTAAAATACGCTTTTAGCTGAGGTCGTTTGTAAGAGGAAATTGTGGGAGAAATCAACAAGCCCTGATAGTAAAGTTTATGAAAGAATAGGAAACAAGTTCTAACCCCAATTCTCTCATTGACAAATAGAAGATGTAGATTATGGTTTTAGTTTCATAGCAGTACCTGTTGTAGATAAGGTTCCATTTATACTGAACCATCGTTAGAAACATCAATACCCTCCTCTACCAAATTTGAATATTGACCCAGTTGCTGTTAACCCAACTGTTGCTTAGTATTCCTGATGTAGAAACAGTAAGTGCTTTACTCCAAACAAACTGCTCTGACATAAAACCTAACATCGTAATCCACCTGCACCAGATGGAAGTATCAGCTGGATTTTCACAAGATCTCACAAGGACCTGGTCTTTTATGGTGAACCAAATGTTATCGTTAACCAAAGAAGTAATGCTAGTTCAAATGCTGCAGGTACAACAGTAACTATTAATGATACTGTGTTTTAAAGTTGATGGAGCTTTTACATGGCAAGGAGAGAGATAAGATTGACACAAAAATTGGAAACTGTAGATGGTTCCGGAATTATACTCTTTCTAACTTCTAACTCCGCTAACCCATCTCCAGTTGCAGGAAACACGCTAGTTAATCCAATCACGCTTACTATGATGCTTATAATAAAGCTGGTTATATTCATTACAGAACTCCAACTGGAAGTCCTGTAGCTCAAGTTGGTGCATCTCCGTCAAGCTGTATTTACCGTCACTCAACCTCAATTTGGACCCGGTCAACTAGGTTCTGCTCCATATCTAGGGTCCCACAAAAATAGATGGAAATTGGACATTAAAATGTGCATGAGACCTTTCTGAAGAACTGAGGGAACGTGATCAAATCCAGCTGGAAGGGTACATGGCAAATACATTAAGATTTATATAAGTTTAAACCGACTGGAATAGGTGGAGGTCTATTATTATCCAACTGCAGTAGAATTTAGACGGAACTTTAAATCTATGGAAGAAGTCTGACGATCCAATTAAGAGTCTTATTACTCCTGGTGCACTAACTCGTCAGCAATCAGCGGTAGACATGGAAGACCATATGACTGTTGCTGAAATTCACATGGGTTCTCTCAGGCCAAATTGCTATTTTTAACAATAAAGGAACTATAAATTTAGGAAAGAGGAAACTCGCTAAAGATCAGTAATAAATTAGCGTGCTGTAATTGGTCTAACTGCAATGGTTGAAGCTGGATATACTGACTTTGCTCCTTCTGTTAGTGATATTGAGGACATAGTGGACGGCCTTTATGTTACATTTAGACCTTTTGGGCTTCAGAAATGAAAAACTCTGGAACAATAAATGTAAAAAGGTATAGATAGTGTTGCATAGATTTTGCTGAATTCTAGATTTGATAAAACTGCAAACTATGGTGGTAGTCGTTCTCTTTAAGCATCGCATGACAATAAAGGTTCTCTATAATATGTATGTAAAAGTAGGAAATGTAAATGTACTTAGGTGAGGATCCTAATTTTGGAACTACAAACTCGTTCAAGGAAGTTATGGAACAAGAATTCTAATGTTTTGCTCCTGGTGTGTCTACTGCATTTTAGATGCAACTTCAAGACAAGTCTGATGATGATGCTATTTATTATGATGAAACTATAACTGATGGTGAAGGGTGGAAAAGGTTACATCTCACTGGTAGCCACAATACTGGTATATCTATTTCAAAACTTATTAGAGGTTCTGGTAAGTTACCTATTGCAAACTTATTCTGAAACTAGCCCAAAACAAACACTGTGTCTGGTAATCCTGTACAAGTTGGAGAAGGTCAGTATGTATATGATTATCAAACAGGTAAAGGCGTTGACAGGCATGGTAATGGTTTAGGTGCAAAAGTTGCTAATCAGAGCAAATTTAGATAATACAGGAGAGACCAAAATCGATCCCTATTGGAAATATTTATAACTTAAATATAGTTGTAGATGGTAAAGAAAAATGTAGGATTTTTAAGAAAAGCAAGCATTGAGATGCATGGAAATTATTCTGCAAGTGCTCAGGCATGCAGGAGATTTTGTGTATAAAGACTCTCATGTGACAAGTATAGATTTTGCTGATAATACTGATGGTGGTGTGTATTATTTAGAACAGATAGATATGGTATAGATGTTGCAAAGAATTTAACAGTAAATCCTGGAGATGCTTTTATATAGGAGACACGATATTACTAAAGATGATAGTGAATGGCTTAAGAGATTTAATATAGTTATGTTAGCTAATGGTGGTGAAAATCATGCCGATACAGTAGTGCCGCAGTTAGAAACCTGGAAAAATTACTGTATGCTGGTGGAAGAAATATAATAGGTCCAATGGCTTACAAGCAAAGCAGCTATATGATGAAGATATAACTATAACTAATTTGACAACTCTATTGTATGGTTCTTACTGGTACTAATACTAGTAACAAGATAAGTTCAGGAATGTTCTAAGAAAATTAGTGTTACTGGAAAAATGTAACTGGAATCTATAATAATGAACCTGATTATGAAATGACAGCTGGTTCTATTGCTGTACAAATGGAAACAAAGCTATTGGTTATTATGCTTCAAAAGCTAATAATAGACAAGCAATTACTAAGTTGGGAGAGAACAATAAGTGCTAGTGATGGTCTGGTTTATGCAGATGTGGTTCTGATATTGAATTAAATGGAACAACTATAAATATTGGAGATAAGGATTATTTTCTTTGAAAAGCTGAACTCAGATGAAGCTCAATTAAAATTAACTGAAATGCTAGCAGCAAATGTTGCTAATGGTGGTACTGCTTTCTATGTGTAATCCATTCAGGGTAGTCCTTACAAGTATTAGATGTTGGCTCAACAGGTACATTAACAGTTAATTTAGCTATCGGTTCAACATTAATGGTTGCTGAAGGTAATGGTGGTACTGCTAGTCCAGAAAGGATTAATGGTTCTGTAATTCTTCATGTTACTGAACAAATATAGTTGAACTGCTGGTCAATATGTTCCATATATAAGGCTTTAAGAGTGATTTTATTAGTTGATGGAAATTGAAATTCTAGATAGTGCTGCATGACACTTATTTAAATTCAGAATCTTCATCAAGTGTTACTATTGATAATAACAGCAACTGTTTCAGGTCTCTGGAGCTATCTAGCCCAACAAAATTAGTAAAAATCAAAAGTTGCTATTGCACATACTAATTCACACCAGAAATGATGTAATTTAACAAATAATGGAACTATTAACTTACTGGAACTGGTATGGCTGGTATTGTTGGATGAATATTCAGAAATAAATAATAATTCAACTATTAATGTTACAGGAGCTAATCTCAACTAGAGTATAATTTCTGCTAATGGTTCATTAGCTACAAAATAATGGAACTATTAATATAGGAAATGGCATGGTCGACTCTGCCAGGAATTAATTATCTAGGTGTTACAGCAACACCAGCTCATCAATTCCAAGTTATGGAAATCAATCTATTGAGTTAGTTCATAATGGAAATTGTGTCAACTGGTAATTCTGCAGCAATAGGAGTACTTGCTTCTGATTTAAATCTGTTGTTGATAAGAATGGACTTACTCGTAATATAACTAATGCTAATGCAGCAAAATTACATTAGGGAAATGGATCTTTTAATTGATGTTTCATCTAGCAGCTGGTGGAGTTGGAGTATATTCAAAAGGTCTATTAAGAAATGGTGTAATGGCAAAGTGTTACAGATAGTGGATCTAAAGAAATAAAAGTTAAATACTAATGGTATAGGTGTCTATACTTTCAGAAGGAACTGAGCTTATACTAGTAACAGCTGGAAGTATTGAATCTGTAAATAATACATACAGCTAAGGAATCTATACAGATTCTAATGTTAATAGTGCTAAAAACATAACATTATTTGAGATAAATCTATTGCTATTCATAACTTTTGAAAAGAATTCCAATATGGTGACAATATTGATATCACTAATAGCTGAAATATTACAATAGGAGATCTCTTTCTGATAGAAATGACCCAAGTATAGGAAATATACTAAATATGCAAATGCAACCATCATGTACTATTGAAACAGGAGAGTAGAAGTTTAGGAATCTTTCTCTGAAACTCCTTTAAAGTCTTACTTCACCTAATGGTTCAGTAAAAGTTGGAAATGAAGGTTTAGGAGTATATAAAACAAGGAACTGCTGAAACTATAAATGGAGCTATAACAACTGGAAATTCAGCAGCAGCAGTTTATGCAGATAATAATGCAACTATTAACAATAACTCTACTACTGTTAGTGTTGAGATAATTCTTTTGGCTTTCATAGTATTAAACAATGGAACTAACACTATAATGGTTCAGCTACATCTAACTTCACTATGGATTCTAAGAGTGTATATCTATACAAACTGGTGCAAATGGAATAGTTAAACGGCTACAACAGTAAGATCCAATGGTATTAGTAGCTACAGCTTTTTATGCAAAAAGATGGAGCAAAATAACAAATACAGGACTTGATGGATTTTTGCTAATCTAGTAGGAAGTGTTGGAGCATATGCTTCAGCAGGAGAAGTATATAATAGTGAAATATAACTGTTGGTAGCATCTGATATACGAAAAATAACTATTATGCAACAGGTATGTTGCTACAAAAATGAAAATGGAAGAATAGTTAATAGCTTTCAGGAGCTACTATAAATGTTACTGGAAACTATGGAATAGGTATGTTTGCAGAAGGAGCAGAAGTAGAGCTGAAAACTATGGAACCATTGATATCTCTGGAAATGGAGAATTAATAGAGTGCTATGGAATGTACCTTAATGATACATGCTTATGGATTAAAACCAAGGAACTATTAGAAACTGGAAGATATAGTAATGATAATCAAAATCTGCATTCATTTGGAGTAGCTGTGAAATGGTGCTATCATTAGAAAATAGAGGAACTATTGATATAGATATGCTAATTCATATGGTATCTATATTAAAAATGGTATCATTAAAAACTATGGAACTATCAATATCTCTGGTGCAGGTTCTGTTGGTATAAGAAATAAAGATGGTAAAAGATGAAAATGGTAATCGTATTACAGAAGCTGAGTTTAGCTGCTGCTACCTATTAATGCAAGTAATGGCGCAAATGCTTTATGTAAATGCATCTAGTGCTAGTACTCAACCAGCAATAGCAGGAAGTACAATGATTTCTCCAAGTGGAGTTGTTACTATTGGTGGAAAGGTTATTCCTCTCCATGATTTAACACCAGGTCCTAATCTAATAGTAGATAAAAACTATGCATTTTCAAATGTTGAATATATATTGATACATTAGGAAGAACTAGACTCTATCAACTGGGTAGATGGATTTAACCCATCAATTGATAATGACTTAATCATTGGAGCAGAGGCAGCTGAACTTTCTACAAGTAAAGCAACAAAGATTGGTAAAAATATAATGAGCCCTTACTTAAATCAATATCAATCTTTAACTACTGGATCGCAGTAACTTTAAAATGCTATATCTGGTGCATTAACATGGACTGCTCAACAAATACCAGGAGATTCTGCTTTACCAGAAGAAGTTATAAAGTGGCTAAGATTCCTTATACAGACTTTTGTTACAAAACAAGAAAAATGCTTGCGAACTTTGCTGATGGATTAGAACAAGATATGGTGCTTGAGCCAGTAGGCTCAAGAGAAAAAGAACTATTTAATAAATTAAATAGTATTGGTAAAATGAACGTGCTATTAACTCAAGCTTATGATGAAATGATGGGACACCAATATGCTAATACTCAACAAAGAGTTTATACAACTGGATCTATTCTAAACACTGAGTTTGATTATTTAAGAAATGAATGGAGAACTGCTTCTAAAGATTCAAATAAGATAAAACATTTGGAAATAAAGGAGAGTATAAGACAGATACTGCTGGTGTAATTGATTATAAATATAATGCTTATGGAGTAGCTTATGTTCATGAGGATGAAGATATTAAATTAGGTAAAGGTATTGGTTGGTACACAGGTATAGTTGAAAACACATTCAAATTCAAAGATATTGGAAACTCAAAAGAAAAACAATTACAAGCAAAAGTAGGATTATTAAAATCAGTTCCATTTGATGATAATAATAGCTAAATTGGACAATATCAGGAGATATCTTTGCTGGATACAATAAATGCACAGAAAATTCTTGGTTGTAAATGAAATATTTAATGCTAGATTCAGATACTACACTTATGGAATAGGATTAAAAATGAGTTAGCAAAAGAATTTAGATTAAGTGAAAGTTTTGTATTAAGACCTTATGGAGCATTAAGACTTGAATATGGAAAAATCTCTAAAATAAGAGAAAAATCAGGAGAAATAAAATTAGAAGTAAAAATACTGATTATGTTTCTATAAAACCAGAACTTGGAGTTCAATTAGGATTTAAACATTTCTTTGGAAGAAGATTATTCACAACAACATTAGGAGTAGCTTATGAAAAATGAGCTAGGAAGAATAGCTAATGTAAAGAATAAAGGTAGAGTAGCTGATACAAAGTGCTGATTGGTTTTAATATCAGAGGAGATAAAGAAGACAGAAGAGGAAATGTAAAGACAGATTTAACTTTTTGGACTTGATAATACAAGAATAGAGTAACTGCAAATGTAGGATATGACACTAAGGGTGAAAACCTAGAGGTGGAGTAGGACTAAGAGTTATATTCTAAAATTAAAGTTTAGACTTAGATGATCACTGGATTAGTTTTAATAGGAACTAATCCTTTTATTTTTACTAATGTGAGAAATAAAATATATTGAAAAGTCTTTTTACTATGTTACAATTTACTAACTCATTAAAAATAAAATTAGGAGATTCAAAATGAAGAAGTTTATCTGGTATACAACCAAGTGGAATTTTACATATAGGAAATTATTTTGGAGCAATGAAACAATTTGTTGATTTTCAAGATAGTTATGATGGTTTTTATTTTATTGCTGACTATCATTCTTTGACATCACTTACAGCAGAAACTCTAAAAAGAAAATACTTATAATATAGTTTTTAGACTACTTAGCTATTGAGTCGATCCAAGTAAATCAACTATATTTTTGCAATCAAGTGTTCCTGAGCACACTGAATTAACTGGCTTCTTTCAAACATAACTCCTATTGGACTTTTATAGAAGAGGACATTCATATAAAGATAAAATTGCAAAAGGTATCCCAGCAAATACAGGACTTTTAACTTATCCTGTTTTAATGGCAGCAGATATATTGATATATGATTCTGATGTTGTTCCTGTTGAAAAGACCAAAAGCAACATTTAGAAATGACAAGAGATATTGCAATGAAATTTAATCAACAATATGGAGTAGAATTCTTTAAATTACCTGAACCATTAATTTTAGATGATTCAGCTGTTGTTCCCTGGAACAGATGGACAAAAATGAGTAAATCATAAACAATACTATTAATATGTTTGTTACAAAGAAAATTAAAAAGAGCAAGTTATGAGTATAGTTACTGATTCAACTCCTCTTGAAGAACCTAAAAATCCAGATAATAATATTGCAAAAATTTATGCTCTTTTTCAATAATATAGATAAACAAAATGAATTAAAAGATAAATTTTTAGCTGGGAATTTTGGTTATGGACATGCAAAAACTGAACTTTTAAACTCTATTCTTGATTATTTTGAAAAGGCTAGAGCAAAAAGAGAAGAACTTGAAAAGATATGGACTATGTAAAAGATGTCTTAAAATGAAGGTTCTAAGAAAGCAAGAGCTATTGCTATTGAGAAAATTAAAAAGCCAAAGAAATAGTTGGACTTGTTGGAAATATATATTAAAATAAATAATAGGCATACTTGCCATCCATTAATACTTCAAGAGCTCCAAAAATTCTCTTTCAATATTAATGGACGTCGCAGTAGCCTTTTTCCGTATTATATTTCTATATTATATTTTTAACAGTATCTTTTATTCTCTTTAATGCTCTTTTCTTTCCAATTACATAAAGAACATTATATAAGTCTGCTCCCTTAGATTCACCCAGTTAAAACGGCTCTTATAGGCATAAATATTTTTCCTGGTCCTTCTTGTAAGTCATCAAGTAATGAATGTAATAAATCTTTAGCTTGTTCAGCTGTAAATTCATTTCCATCCCATTTTTCTAATTTTTCAATAAATAATTTTATTGATTTTTAATCCAACTTCATCTTTTAGAATTTAAAAGTTTTTCTACACTCTTTCTTTCTTTTATCCATATCTTCTTTTTATTTCTGGTAAAGAGAATTCATCAACAAAGAAGAATTTTGAATTTTTAGCAATTTCTTTTTAAAGTTTTTGCTCCTTCTCTTTCAATCTCAACTATTTTCTTTAAAGTTTTCAAATCTCTTTTCTCACTTACATTTTCAGCTAGCTGAAAATATCCTTCATTTACAAAAAATGGAACAGTTAATCTTGTAAGCTCGTCTCAAATCTTTCGTTTTCATATGTTGATTATTAACCCAACCTAATTTAACAAGGTCAAACACTGGTCCACCTAAAGTAACTTTATCTATATTGAAATTATCTTTAAATTCTTGTAAAGTAAATATCTCTTTTCCATCTCCGCATAAGAATATCCCATTAGACCCTAAGAAGTTTACCAATCCTTCTTTTTGCGTATCCTTCTTCTTTATACCATTTAAAGAAACAGGATCTTTTAGAAATTTTAGATCCATCATCATTTCTTAAAAAGTGGCATATGGATAAATTCAGGTGCATCCCAACCAAATGCTTTATATAATTGTATATGTTTAGGAGTTGAAGGTATCCATTCTTCGCTCTTATAACATGAGTTATTCCTATTAAATGGTCATCAACTATATTTGCAAGGTGATATGTTGGATACCCATCAGCTTTTTAATAGAACTTGGTCATCTATTTTGCTGTTTTCAAAAACAACATCTCCTCTTAATCTATCATGAATTACAGTTTCACCTTCATAAGGCATTTTAAGTCTTATTACATGAGGAACCTCCTGCCTTAAGCTTTTCTTCAATTTCTTCCTTAGTTAATGAACGACAATGTCCATCATATCCAGGTGGTAAAACCCTGGCTTTTTGTCTTTCTCTTAAATTTTCTAATCTTTCTTGGTCACAGAAACAATAATATGCTCCCACCTTTTTCAACCAATGCATATTTTTCCATATAAATCAAATCTTTCTGATTGTCTATATGGTCCATAATCTCCACCTACATCAGGTCCTTCTGGATAACCTAAATCTAACCATTTTAATGCATCAAATATCATTTGTTCAGATCCAGCTGTATATCTATTTCTATCTGTATCCTCTATTCTTAATATAAAATCTCCACCATTTATGTGAGCAAATGTAATATAATAATGCATATATGCAGTTCCAACATGAGGGTCTCCTGTTGGAGAAGGTGCTACTTTGTTCTGACTCTTTCTTTACAATCAACACACATCTCTATCAATCCTTTCATCTTTAAATTTTTCTACCTTTTGTCTTTAACATATAAATCACATATTTTCAAAAATATTTTTAGAATTATTTTTAAAAATCATATTTTTAACTTCATGATATATATTATCAGCCTCTCTGACTAGTTATTTCAGAAGTTGGATTCTGTGTATTTCATTTCCAAAAACTACACTATTCATAATCTTATATTTTTACCATCTCTTGTTTCTATCTCAACTGAATTTCTATGAGAAACAGGATTTAAAAATAATATATAATTGATGGTTTTTGACTCTTTTAACTTCTACTATCTCTGAAAGAGGTAATTCTAAATTCTGCATTAATTTTCTTATTCCAAAAGCTTTTCTATATTTTTGATAATAAAAAGTCTTGTTTTCTACATAAATATATTTCTTCTGTCAATAAATAGTTCAATGTTTCTCTGACATATTTAGCATTCCACCAAACCAAAAATAAAGAAAAATTATTAAAAATACTTTATTCTCTAAAAATACTGAATATAAGTCTTTAAAAACTTCTTGATTAAGATAAGCATACACTGACAAAGAGTATAATTGGTAAAATTGATGTTATCAACATAACATGAGCATATATTTTGAAAATATTTTTCTGAACGAGACTAATTTTTAACCTTTGTATCTTCATTCTTATCTCCTTAAATTTTTAAAATTAAATGTATTTTTATTTTTGCACTCATTATTAATTCTTTAACCTCATTAAAAATTCTTTTGGATCTTTCTTCTCTAGTTTCAACCTTTATATTGTTATTTTTTGTGAGTCTTTTTCACCCAAATGAAAATCATTCATAATAGTATATACCATCTCTTTGTTTCCTATTTCAACTGAATTTCTAGGTTTGAACAATGATATTCATTCTAATTTTTCTCATATCTCTAACATCGCTAATTTCAGCTATTGGTATTTTGAAAAACTTTTTATCACCTTTTTATGCCTAAAAATTTCTAGTTTTTCTATAATAAAAATCTTATTTTCTATATAACAAACTTCCTCTGCTAAAACACCATTTTGCTATATCAGATATATTTTTGAGAAAAACTGCTAATAGAAATAAATATTCCTAGAGGCTACTAAAAGTATTGAACTTCCTTCATAAGTTTTTATATTCATAAAAATTATGAAAACTGCTACAAGTATACATAAAATTGGTTGAAATAAAAATATATATGCTATCATTTTCCATTTTTATTGTTTTTCATCTAATGGTTTAACTCTAACTTCTTTCATACTCCTTCCACTAAAATTCTTCTGTACTTATTAAATTTCCATTTTTATATGTTTCTTTCTTAATTAATTTTCAGTTTTATCATAAAAACAAATGTTCTCCTCTATTTTTGCCATTAATAAAAATCCTTTTTCTCCTATTTGTCACCTTCTAAATAGATGCTTCCCATCTACCATATCATTTTATAGTTTCAGTTCTTTTTAGCTCCATCTTCATAATAGTTTTTATAAGGGCCATTTCAACATGTTTGCATATAAATATAGTCTTCTTCTATGTTACCATTTTCTATAGTATTTTAAATATTTTCCTTCAACTTAGTATCTAGATAATTTCCACTTCTTCAAGATTTCATTTTCATAATATACCTTATACCTCCATTTAACTTACCTTGTGTACAATTATATTCTTCACTTAATTTTCCATTTTCATAATATTTAGAAAAATTTCCCTTCAAACATACCATCTTTATGATAGGCTTTTTCTTTTATTCTTCCATTTTCATAGAAACTTAATACTTCTCCTTGAGCCTTCCATCTTTATAACTCATTCTTATTTTTTACTTTTCCACTCTCATGGTATTCTAGAGTCAATTCCATCTAAAAATATCATTTTATAATTCCATTCATGTTCAGGATTTCCATTTCTCATAATATTTAACTATTCTTCCATCTTTCTTACCATTTTTATTATATGCTATTTGACATATTTTTCCACTTTCATAATAAAGTTTAGAAATCCTCTAATTTATCATTTTTAAAATAACCTTCCTCTTTTTGATTCCATTTTTCATAATAAAGAAAATATGCCCCATCCTGTTTATTATTTTTATAACTTATCTCTGCTAAAAAATTCTCCATTCTCATAATAACTTCTAGATTTTTCCTTCTTTTTATCTCCATATATTGGCTTTTTGAGCTATCTTTCCATCTTCATAATAATAGATCTCTTCACCATCAATAAGGTTATTTTTATACATTCTTTTCTTCTAATTTTTCCATCTTCTGAAAATACTTTTTCTAAACCTTCTAGTTTACCTTGATAGTATTGTCTTTCAGTTATTAAAGTCCTTCTTTATTAAAACTTTGAAGCTTTCCAGACTAAATCTTTCCTTCAACATACCCTATTTCTTTTTAATGATTGATTATCAAAAGATATTTTAGTACTCCATTATTACTATTTTGGGACTATCTTTTTAAAACAAATACTAATTTACCATTACCAGAAAAACCAAAAATATATTCACTATCCTCTAGATATTTTCTAGCTCTACAAAAGTCTAATTTAATCTTACTCTTTTGAAATTAGCTTTTTTCTTTTTCTATATAGCTTTTTAGGATTTTTATCAAATTCTTTTTCTATCTTTTTATCTATTTTTCTGCATAGTAGTTATCATATTCTGTTTTTACTGATTTTTATACCTTTTACTTCAGAAAAATTAGGATTTATTAGTAAAATAAAATCAAAGTATTGTAAGTATTAGTGCTATTACTAGAATATTAAATACTTTTTCATAAATCCTTAATTATTCTTTATCCATCTTAAATATGAATTGATAAAAATCATCAATACTTCCATCCATACGTCTTTTACATTTCCAATCTCGAGTGTTAGTTCTATGGTCTCTTTACTAGTTTTCATCAGGTTGAAATACATAAGACCTTATTTGTTTTCTAACCAATATCAGTTTGTTCAATCCTGAATTTTTCATTTCTTCTTCTTTTTCTTTAATTCTAATTCAAGTAATTTTGATTTTAACATCTTCATAGCAGTTTCTCTATTGCTTAGTTGAGATCTTTCTTTTTGACAAGTTACTACAATTCCACTTGGAAAATGTGTTATTCTTACAGCAGAATCTGTCATATTAATATGTTGTCCACCTGCTCCACTTGCTATATGTATCTGTTCTAATATCAGCAGGATTTCATTTCAACTTCAACATTTTTCATCAACTTCTGGTACAACTTCAACTGAGGCAAATGATGTAGTCTTTTTCTTATTAGCATCAAAAGGTGAAATTCTAACAAGTCCATGTACTCCTTTTCAGACTTTAAATAACCATAGGCATTTATTCCTTCAACTAGAAAAGTAACAGATTTTACTCAACACTATCCCTTCCATAAAAATCAAGTTCTGAAACCTTATAGCCTTTTAAATTACACTATCTTAAATACATTCTATAAAGCATATCAGCCCAGTCACAAGCCTCTGTTCCACCTGCACCAGAATGAATTGTTACAATGGCATTATTCTATCATATTCCCCATCTAACAGTAAATTAATTTCAAATTCTTCTACTATCAATTTTTAGATTTTATGCTTTTCTGAAAGTTTCACTTTCAAATGAAGTTTCACCACTTTCAACAAAATCAATTAAAACTTCTTTCATCGTCAATTTCTGTCGCTAACTTTTCATCTTAGAAACCATATCAAAATTCATATTTTTATAATTTCTGAACTTTTTCTTTTTATCAGACCAAAATTATCTTCAAAAGTTAATTTCTCTAATTCCTTTTATAGTTGACTTTCTCTTTTCTAAGTCAAAGAGACCTCCTAATATTTTCAGTTTTTCTTTCATTTCTAAAATTCTCTTTTAATTTCTAATATATCCATATTTCCCTTTAATTCTATTGAACATTTAAAATATTATTGCCATTGCCGTTGCATATTTTTAGAGTGTGAAATTGAAATTTCAATTTGATAATCTTCTTTTTATTTTTAAAATTTTTATTTAATTTCTCGATACACAACAACATAAGGCTTCCTAAATCATCATTTAATATTTCAATCTGTTAAAGAAAATTCTCTAACACCTGTCCCAATAGCTTTTTGAAATAGCTTCTTTTGCAGAGAATATCCTGCATAAGTTTCTGTTCTATTTCCTCTTTTTCAATATTTTCCAACTTTTTGAGTATAGACTTTATTTTTAAACCCTTCTTTTAAAATAGCTTTTTCTACTCTTTTCAATCTCAATAATATCATTACCTATTCCTACTATGCATAACATTTTAAATACCTTTCTTGTATTTTCATTTGTAATTCTTAACTACATCTTCATAACTCATATTTTTAAGTTCTGCCATTTTGACAACTTCTTCTGTATAAATAGGCTCATTTCTTTTGTCCTCTATATGGAGTTGGTGCCATACTATGGACAGTCAGTTTCTATAGACTAATCTTTCTATTGGAATTTCTTTTACAACATCAACTAATTTTTAGCATTTTTAGTTAAACTCCACCTATACCTAGATAGAAATCTATCTATCATTCTTCTTGCAGTTTCAACAGAACCAGGGTAACAATGTGTACCTGTTATATCTGGAAATCATTTAATATATTAACTGTATCTTCCATAGCTTCTCTTGTATGAATTACAACTGGCTTATTTACCTCCCTGACACAATTCAATTGTTTTCTAAAAATATCCCATTGTTCCTCTTTTTGGTCTTGTCATCCAATGATAATCTAAACCAATTCTCCTATTGCTAAAACTTTTAGGATTTTTGCAAGTTCTTCCAATCTGCTTCATCACTTATCCTTCTATTTCATCTGGATGAAACTCCTATTACTGCATAAATAAATGGATATTTATTTGCATACTCACACTCACTACTTTCCAAATCAAATCCTATATTTACAAATAAAATCTAATTTTTCTTCTATTCTTTTAAAAACTTCTTCTCTATCATTATCAAATTGTTGTAAATTTAAATGAACATGTGAATCTATTATTTTTCATTTTTACTCTTCCTCTCAATTTATTTTTCATTTTATTATAACTCATAATAGAAAAGGATTAAGTCCTATTTTTAGAAATTAACCTTTTTATTAATTATCATCTTTTTATTATATTAGCTAATTTTTCTTTCATTTTTGTTAAAATATTTTGACTTGAAGTTTAGTTTGGATTATACCAAGATTTTCTCTCCAAAATACTCTTGATATTCTTTTTCTTAAATTTATAACCATTTTTGGCATATAAAGTATTTTCATTATTGCTAATTCCTCTGATGAAAAAGTTATTCAAAATAGGCTTCATTTCTCTATTTATAACTTCATCATAGACTTTATCTAAAACTATTAAATCATAATTATCATCATTGACTTGAATATTATTTTCTTCAGTAGTAGCTTCTTCACTTACAGATTCCTAGCTCTTGAATTTCTTTTACTGTTTCTTGAAAATTTTTCTGCAACAGGTTCTCACAACTTGAATTTCTTGTGCAGCTGAGATTATTTACTTCTTCTGTTACTGTATTCTCTGCAAAACTCTTGACTTTCATCACTAGCTATAAATTTTGAATATGCAAAATATCCACCAACTAAACATAAAATAACTATTAATGCAGCTATTCCTATTTTTATTATCTTTGAATTATCTTTTATTAGCTTATCATTTTGTAGTATATCTGTTTGTTTATCTATGATTTTTAGATGTTTGTGTTTCTATTTCTGTTTCTATTTTTATGTTACTAATATCCAAATTCTAATTGGCTCAATTTTTAAAAACTATTTTGATGAACTTTCATCATCACCTGTTGGATCTTTTATATCATCTAAATCATCTCTCATATAATCTCCCCTCTTTTTACATATTACTATTGTAACATTATATTATATTTCTCTACTCTTTCTAACCAATTTAAAAATAAGGAATTAAATACTTCTTCTTGTTCTATTTTGCAAATTATGCCCTGCTGTATCTAAAATAACAAAAGTTGCTCTTGGATAATCCTCTAGTAAATTATATAAATCATAATAACCAACTGTATTATCTTGTCTACCAGTAATAAAAAGACTTGGTTTAGAAAAATTTATCATTTTTATTTTGCTTCATCTACTGATTGAAAAATGAATAATTTTCTCTTAATTTTATAAAAATCATTATTAGCTTGTCCTATACCAGATATAACTTCTTTTTCAAATCTTTATACATTTTTCATTTGCAATAATCTATATTCTAAAAGAGCTCTTTTATTCTTATCTATCTAAAAATTCTTTATCATGAAACTTAAATTTTCCTTCTGTGCAAAGTTCTTTTAGTATCATCAGGAATTATCATAGGGACACAACATTAAACCTTCTATATTTTATAACATTTGATAGTATTCCTCTTGATAAATATCCTCCATAAGATTCACCAACTAATAAAAATCTTTATCTATCTTTTATAAAAACTTAATAACATTTCTAAAATTTTATCTGATGAGGCATATTCCAAAGAACACTTGTTTGATTTTTCCCATTCCTAGTAAGTCAATATATATTCTTTTATAACCATTCACTTCCTTAAATATTGGTTCACGCATCCTTTCATAAGTTCCATACTACAAGTTAAACCATGTATGATTAAAAATAGGTTTTCCCTCTCCATACTCTTCATAATAAAAACATTATTCCTCCTACTTTTATAGTATTAATCTACTACATCTTCACTTATAAAATCTAAACCACTTTCTATAAGTTCTTCTAAATATTCATCAAAGCTATTTGCTATAACTCCAATTTCATCTAGGATCATGTAAAAATCTAACTATCTGTCCCTTTTACTCCTTTTTCAGATGGTGAAAAATCTATAAATAATTGTGATGTTCCTCCATTATTCATACAATCAGAAAAATGTAGCCATTTCATCTTTTTAGAATCACTTATAATTTCTTCATCCTATTTCTGCTTCATACTCCTATCCATAATCAGCATAGAAGTCATATGCCTCATTTTTAGTTTCTAAAATTTGACTTGAAGATATATAAGTATAAGGATATTCTTCTACATCTGAACCTAGAAGTAAGAAGCTAGTAGTTTTTCCTTTGTATTCTCAAAATATGTTCCATCTACAATTTTTAAAAGTTCAATTAAGGAATCAGGTACTTCTGGATATATCTTCCTTTAATTTTTATATTTTCTTCACTTGCACCTTCTTTAATCTCTTTTCAATAGTGTCCCAAACTTCTTTTCCACCATTCTTATAATAAGCTTTTTCCAATTCCTCTATATATTTTTCAGCTATATTCATAGTACCTCCATAAAAATAGTTCCCTTTTATATTTTATTATATCATAGAAACTATTACTATTAATTAATATCAATGTCTAATCCACCTTTATTTATTAATTTTAAAGGATCGAGTTCATATCTCTTTTTGTGTAGTTATCTATCTTTTTGTTTCTGTAATAAAGTTCTTAAAATAACTAGAAGCTCTATAGATTTTAAATAAGAATCATGTCAGAATACACTTCAAAAGACACCATTTATTTGGATTTCTTCATCAGTTCCTACATAAACAAGCAAAACTCCATTTTCATTGAAAGTTGTTCTGCATTACTTTTAATAATTTCAGTAAATCTTTATTATCTTTCAGGTTTCACATCAATTACTGCATATACTGTGAAAGTATTATCATTTTGTCAACCTTTTTATCTTTTGCTATTTGAATATCACTCTGTACTATTCAAATTTCCCTCTCAATTTGAGGAATTACAGCTTTAAAATCTTTACTAGCTTGATTTTTAGTATGATTAGAAAAAGCTAGATAATCATTGTATATTTCAACTACAAAAAGTAGTTTTATCTCTTTTCATCTGTTGCAGCAAAAAGTCCTAAAAACTCCTTGTTCTGTTCCCATAGTTTTTATTGACATAATCTTCGTTATACTTTCTATAAGCCTCTTTTATCTTTTTACTTCAAGTCATAAACATTTAATAGTTTAGACTCTCATACATACCTAGCTGATGTAAGTATTCCCACACTAATAATAATTTTTAAACATATCATTCCCTCCATTTTGTAATATAATCAGCAAAAACAGTTCGTTACTAATCAGATTTTCTTAACGGATAAAATTAGGGAATTCGCATAGGAAACTCTAAGCAATAAATTGCTAAAGTGTTTCTAAAAATTCAACCAACTTGCTGGACAAGTCAGCTTCAAACATGCTGAGATTTGCTCGGCTCATTCTCTTTAATTTCCTCACTGGAATGTAACTCCTCTTGTACACTTAATATTATTTTCACATTGATTATATTACAAATTTCTTCCTTCATCAACACTCCTTCTGACATAGTAGTAAACTTTCACCATATTTTAAAGTTTCTAATTCACGAGTTACTATTAAAAATGCTAGTTCCCTTTTCATTAATAATAAATCCAACTTTTCTGAGTTGCTTCTATATCAAATCAGATGTTGGTTCATCTGCAGCAAGATTTTTGAGCTCATCATCAAGGCTCTAGCTATTATAATTCTTCTTAATTCTCACTCCGATAATTCTTTTTGGATCGAATTTTTCTAAAGTGTTCCAAACCTAATTCACTTTAAAAATATCTAGCTTTACCTTCTGAATCTCCATCTTTTCATACATATCATAAGGAGGTCTCAATGTTTTCTAAAATGTTTAAATATCCTACAAAGTGCTGGTGATTGAGGAACTAAACCTACTGTTTTATTTCTAAATTTTTGATTTTTTCTTCATCATTAATTCTAAGTAATTAGTTCCATCTAATGAGGTTCCATTATCTGCTGATAGAAAGTCCAGCTACTATATTTTAACAGAGTTGATTTTCCACTTCCACTTCTTCCAATTCTATGGACAAAATCTCCATCTAAAATATTTAGAATTTACATCTTCCTAACTGCATCTTTTCCTTGTCTATTATAAGTCTTGATCTCTTTTTATTTTCCTAACATAGTTCCTCCTACATTTCTCTTCACTGAAATAACTATCTTTTTAGTTGGTACAACTCTAACTGTTGAGAGTGACCTATAATTACCTCAAAACAAAAGGCTTAAAAATAAATATTCCTATATGTTGTAACAAACTTGGAGATAAAATAGCGTTGAAAAACTTTGAGCTAATAATGGTAGTTTGTGCAATTTGAGTAAAATTACACCTAAAAACTTCCAATCTCTGCTCATATAGATAGTATTGCTGAGCTTCTATTTAAAATAATTTCTCTTAACATTTTTCTGAGCACCTAATACCCTTTAAAACTGCTTTTCTTTTCATTAAATAATGCTGTAAAACTTATATGGTACAATAGATAGATATCCAAATAGCACCCTATTCAAAACTAAAATACTGTTGATAATACTTTTAAATTAGAGATATAGAGTTTACAATCTCTAAACATTGCAAAAATACCTTCTTTTGATAATTCTTTTAGATATTTTTGAAGCTAGTTTTGCAGATCCTCCTGACTTTGTCTTTATCATAACAGACGAAATTACATCTTCTTCTGCCAGCTCTGTGATTATTCTTTCTGAAGCCTTGGCTAATTGTTTTAGCAGTATTTTGATTTACAAAAACTGATGCATCGAAAACCTATTCCTGTTTGTTTTAAATCTTCAACTATTTTTAATTCTTCATTGAAGAAATGAACTGTTTCTCCTTTTTCTCCAATAACATGACTACCTCTGGCTCTCCATCTGTTTAATTCTTTATCTATATTATGGGTTATCCAGGATAAATTAAAAGAGTCTGTATCTATATCTATTCCTATTATTTGAACAGGGTAAGAGACAACAAGAAGCCGAAAGTGTTTTGCCACATATATTTGTGGTGTCATGCTTTTTCAATTTCATCAAACTTTTTAATTTCTAAATAGTATCTGCTGGCAAATAAAAGGTTGAGGGTTCTCCTTTTAGAAGACACACTCAATTTCTGCTTTATATCCTGCTGGAACAACTATTACATCTGCTCTAGTCTATCTGATAGACTTTCCAAACCTCACTTTTAGACTAAGTGGAGAACATTGAGCCATATGCACTATAAGGCTAAATAATGCAACCAATAATATCATACAGGTACTCTAGTTTTTCTGTCTTATATTCTCCATTTGCTAAACTATTTGCATCTATTCTTACTCATTTCCTAATCTTCCTTTAAAAGTTGAGATTAAACTAAATACCACTAAAACTCCTATTACAACTGCTATACCAGTTTGCTATTTCAAAAAGTATGATGTACATGACAATGCATTGTCTACTTTAAACTCAAATGGTTTTCCTATTTCATTTTCAAGTCTGACATTCCATGAGGGTGCAAATATACTATATGCAGATATTACAATAGTTGCCCACACACTTCCTAATATTTATTTCTATTTTTACTTTT
>BNJT01001843.1_pt1 | contig 27223 bp, 37 predicted proteins | sample 8540491 | NCBI WGS metagenome assembly BNJT01 (sample SAMD00202455, study PRJDB9452) | human saliva metagenome | host: Homo sapiens | reverse complement strand
AATAGTGAATAGCATTATAAATAAAGTTTCTTTGTTCATAGATGCGACCACCAGGAAGAAGCAGTTCATCAACCGATTGGTGACCACCTAATGAAGTTTGAACAACCTGTTGAGCTAAAACGTTAGAACAGAGTCGCATGTTAGAGAGCATGTTGAGACCCTCAATGTAGCCTTTTACATGATGTTTAGGTCCAGACAAGACCATCCAACCTACACGGAAACCTGCGATTCGGTGAGATTTTGAAAGACCATTCATGCTGACACAGAAAAGATCTGGAGCTAAACTTGCAACTGGTATATGGACAAGGCCATCCATAACCATACGATCGTAGATTTCATCCGCAAAGATAATCAAGTCATTTTGGCGAGCAATCTCGATAATGTCTAGTAAAAGTTCTTTAGGATATAGGGCTCCTGTTGGATTATTTGGGTTGATTAAGACAATAGCCTTGGTATTTGAACTAATCTTAGACTTAATATCTTCCAGGTCTGGATACCATTCAGCTTCTTCATCACAGATATAGTGAACAGCATTTCCTCCAGCCAAGCTGACAGCTGCAGTCCATAATGGATAGTCAGGCATTGGTACTAAAACTTCATCACCAGTATCCAAAAGTCCTTGCATAGACATAACGATTAGCTCACTGACACCATTTCCTACATAAATATCTTCCATACCAACATTAGGAATTTTTTTCAATTGGCAGTACTGCATAATAGCCTTACGAGCTGAGAAAATCCCTTTTGAATCTGAATAACCTTCACTATCACGCGCATTCATAATCAAGTCATGAATAACTTCGTCAGGAGCTGTGAAACCAAACTCTGCAGGATTCCCTGTATTTAAACGAAGGATTTTTTCCCCGTTTGCTCGCATACGCATAGCCTCTTCGAGAACTGGACCACGAATATCATATGCTACGTGCTCTAATTTGATGGATTTATTAAATTCTTTCATGTGACTTCCTCTATTCATCAGGATACTTATTATTATACCACTAGATATTGAAATCGTAAATTTCCGAGTTTCAATCCACAAAAAAACCTTGCATAACACAAGGTAAACAGAGCAAAATCGATTCTTTTTCTTAAAATTAGGAGAAGTTAGAGTAAATATGGTCCTCCAAAAATAGACAATCTACATTTGAAGAATACATAAAAACTCCTTTGAATCGATAAGGAAGGCCTCATAATGGATGATAGTTGCAGGAACTCAGGAATCTCTTCCTGTGCTCAGCAAAACGCAAAGAAAAAATAAGTTGACTCAACAAACAACATAAATTAATTCGAGTCTAATTGTAAAGAATTTTCCCATATCTCTGGCTTCTTCCCCTGCTCTGATATTTAATATTATACACTAAAATTTTTGCATTTTCAAATGAGCATGCATATAAAAAGAACTCAATACTTGAGCTCTTTTTATCTACTATTTTGCAATCTCTGCCAACATTTTTTCGATGTGTTGGATGGATTTTTCACGTCCAAGTAAATAGATGGTATCTGGCAATTCTGGACCATGCATCTCCCCTGAAACGGCGATACGGATTGGCATGAAGAGATTTTTCCCTTTGATACCTGTTTCTTTTTGAACTGCTTTGATTTGTGGGAAGATATTTTCTACCACAAATTCATCATCTGACATGGCTTCGAGTTTGGCTTTAAAGGCTTCAAGTACAGTCGGAACCGTTTCACCAGCCATGACTTCTCGCTCAGCTTCTGTCAATTCTGGGAAGTCTGAGAAGAAAGGTCTGTCAATGGAACAATTTCGTCCACTGACTTCATTTGTGGTTTGTAGAGTTCTACTAATTTCTCAGCCTTATCAGTCAATCGTCCTGCTTCTTCAAGGAATGGTTTGGCCATTTCAAAGATAGTTGCCAAGTCAGCTCTCTTGATGTAGTCATTACTCATCCAGTCTAGTTTCTTCTGGTCAAAAGCCGCTGGAGATTTGCTGAGGCGATTTTCATCAAAGAGCTTGATAAGCTCTTGACGAGAGAAGATTTCGTCTTCCCCACCAGGGTTCCAACCAAGCAAAGCGATGAAGTTAAAGACTGCTTCTGGAAGGTAGCCCTTCTTACGGTAATCTTCGATAAATTGAAGGGTATTAGTGTCACGTTTAGATAACTTCTTACCAGTTTCAGAATTGATGATAAGTGTCATGTGACCAAACTCAGGTGCTTCCCATCCAAGCGCTTCATAGACCATAAGCTGTTTTGGTGTGTTAGCAATATGGTCATCTCCACGGATAACGTGAGAGATTTGCATATCGTGGTCATCGATGACAACGGCAAAATTGTAAGTTGGGTAGCCATCTTTCTTCTGGATGACCCAGTCACCACCGATATTGCCACCTTCAAATTCGATATCGCCTTTGACCATATCATGCCACTTGTAGATACCAGACTCATTCACTGCCAAACGAACCGTCGGGATGATGCCCGCTGCCTCACGTTCTGCAACGTAAGCTGCTTTTTCTTCTTCGCTCATACCAAGGTATTCGTTGATGTAGCGAGGTGTTTCACCTGCTGCTTCTTGGCGTTCACGTTCTGCCGCCAACTCTTCTTCTGTCACATAAGACTTATAGGCTTTTCCTTCAGCCAAGAGTTGGTCAATGTATGTTTGATAGAGTTCCAAACGTTCAGACTGGCGGTAGTTTTCATGCGTCTCAGGACTTTCATCCCAGTCCATGCCCAACCAACGCAGGTTTTCAAGCTGGGAACGCTCTCCGTCTTCAACATGGCGTTTGCGGTCCGTATCTTCGATACGGATGATAAAAGTTCCACCATGGTGGCGTGCATACAAATAGTTAAACAATGCTGTACGGGCATTACCGATGTGTAATAGTCCTGTTGGACTTGGTGCATAACGCACACGAATATCTTTTGACATATCTTCTCCTATAAAGTCTCTAGGCGTCTGCCTTTTTGCTCTCTATATTATATCACAAGTCTTGCCAGAGTCCAATTTCTCTTTTCGAGAAAAAACAAAAAGAGTGGTAAAACCACTCTTTTTTATTCTATTATAGACGAGCATTAAGTTCTTTGCTCAATTCTTCAAATCCTGGTTTACCAAGAAGGGCAAACATGTTGCGTTTGTATGCTTCAACACCTGGTTGGTCAAATGGGTTGATAGCGTTCAAGTAACCTGAAAGGGCGATAGCCAATTCGAAGAAGTAAATTGTGTAACCAAGAGTGAAGGCGTCTTGCTCAGGAAGAGTCACATACATGTTTGGTACGTCACCGTCAGTGTGGGCAAGAAGAACACCGTCAGTCGCTTTTTTGTTTACAAAGTCAACGTCTTTTCCTTGAAGGTAACCAAGTCCGTCAAGATCTTCTTCCAAAGTAGGGATGATCACGTTCTTACGAGGTTTGTCAACGCGGACAACTGTTTCAAACATGATACGAGTTCCTTCTTGGATAAATTGACCCAATGAGTGCAAGTCTGTTGAGAAGTTAGCTGAAGTTGGGTAGATACCTTTTTGGTCTTTCCCTTCTGACTCTCCAGCCAATTGTTTCCACCACTCAGAAAAGTATTGAAGGGATGGCTCGTAGTTTACCAAGATTTCAGTTGCATAACCTTTACGGTAAAGGATGTTACGAACAGCTGCATATTGGTAAGCTTCGTTTTCAGAGATTTTATCTGAAGTATAGTCTTTACGAGCTGCGTTAGCACCTTCCATAAGGGCTTTGATGTCTGCACCTGATGCAGCGATTGGAAGCAATCCAACTGCTGTCAATACTGAGAAGCGTCCACCGATATCATCTGGAACCACAAATGTTTCCCAACCGTTAGCATCTGCTTCAACCTTAACAGCACCTTTTTGGCGGTCAGTTGTTGCGTAGATACGTTTGTTAGCTTCCTCTTGACCGTATTTCTTAACCAAGAGTTCTTTAAAGACACGGAATGCGATAGCTGGTTCAGTTGTTGTTCCTGATTTAGAAATCACGTTTACTGAGAAGTCCTTATCTGCAACATACTCTACCAAGTCAGCAAGGTAAGTAGATGAGATAGAGTTTCCAGCGTATAGGATTTGTGGTGCTTTGCGTTCTTCTTTTTGTTTGCAAGTTTGCAAAATGGTGATTCAAGAAGTCAATCGCAGCTTTCGCTCCAAGGTATGATCCACCGATACCGATAACAACCAAAACATCGCTGTCTGATTTGATTTGTTCAGCAGCTTTCAAGATGCGGTCAAATTCTTCACGGTCATAGTTTTCAGGAAGGTCCAACCAACCTAGGAAGTCGCTACCAGCACCAGTTCCTTTACGAATCATTTCGTCAGCAGCTGTAACTTGTGCTTGCATGTATTCCACTTCATGCGGAGCTACAAATTTATCTAACACTTTTGAATAATCAAATTTAATATGTGACATGTTATTCCTCCATAATTTCTTCTTTACTATCATAACGCTTACCAGCAATTTTTTCAAGTTTTTATACTGAATTTCCTCAAATTTTATCACAATTCAAACGTTTGCGTAAAATCTTGCAAAATTTAAAAACTTGAGGCATCAAATCCTACGAATAATAAAACGACTAGGATTCTAGTCGTTATAATTCATTTAATAAATACTCAAATAATTCTAAATTGCCATCTTCTTCATTGACTAGAAACTCTGGATGCCACTGAAGACCAATAATACGGTGTTCATCGATAGATTCGATTGCCTCAATGGTTTGGTCGCGGGGATCTACTGCCGTTATGCGAAAATTTGGAGCCAAGTCTTTAATGCTCTGACGATGAACTGAATTGACCTGACTTTCTTTACCAAATAATTTAGACACTACACTGCCATCCACTGTCTCAATAGAATGTGAAGTTCCAAAAGGTAGACCTTGCCAATGACCTTCAATATCCTGATTGAGTGTCCCACCAAAGGCAACATTGACAAGCTGAACGCCACGGCAAATGGCTAAGATTGGCTTGTTTTGACGCAAGGCTTCTTGTAGAAGAGCTAGCTCAAACTCGTCGCGAGTTAGGTTATAGTCGTCGCTATCAATTGTTTTTTCCTCACCATAAAACTGAGGATGAACATTTTGTCCCCCAGTCAAGATGAGCTTATCAATCATTTCTACATAGTCATGGACCACCGACTCATCACCAACCGGAATGACCAAAGGAAGTCCGCCAACCTGACGAATACTCTCAGCAAATTTACAAGAGACTGATGAATGAATATTTTTTCCTTCTGCGTCTACAGGACATAGATTCGCAGCTACTCCAACAACCGTTCTTGCCATACTGTTTTCCTTTCAATTTCCTTTGATAAATCTATCTTATCACTCCAACTCCTTCCTGTCTAATATGTATTTTAAAAGACTGTGATAGGTTTCTTTTATAAGAAAAAGTTGCCCTAGTTTAGGACAACCTTCTGTTTATTCAAAGACAAATTGATTATGATACAATTCTGCGTAGAATCCACCAAGTTTTAGCAATTTCTGGTGATTTCCTTGCTCAATGACTTGACCATCTTTGAGAACGATAATCTGATCGGCATTGAGAATGGTTTTCAAGCGATGGGCAATCACAAAACTAGTTCTTCCTGCTACAATCGCCTCCATAGCATGCTGGATTTTACTTTCGGTTACAGTGTCCACGTTAGAAGTTGCCTCATCTAAAATCAAGACCTGGGGATCTGTCATCAGGGTTCGAGCAATGGAAATCAACTGTTTTTGGCCAGTTGAGAAGACGCTCTGGTCATCATTAATCAAAGTATCATACTTGTCTGGCAGGCTTTCGATGTAGTCATGGATGTGTGTAGCCTTAGCTGCTACTTCGACCATTTCCTGACTAGCTTCTGGTACACCAAAGCGAATATTGTCTCGGATGGTTCCGCTAAATAAAACAGAATCCTGTAGGACAATTCCTACCTTACTTCGCAAACTGTCTAAATCAAACTCGCGAATATCTGTTCCATCAAAGCTGATACTACCTGCATCCACATCATAAAAACGATTGATTAAGTTCATGATGGTCGTTTTTCCTGACCCTGTTGGACCAACAACCGCAATCATCTTTCCTTTTGGCGCTGAAATGCTGATATCTTTCAGAATCGGTTTCCCCGGAAGGTAGGAGAAGTCTACGTTTTGAATCTCCACACCCTCTCGCAATTCTGTGAAAACTGGAGCATCTTGAGGACGAATTTCTTCTTCTGCATCAAACATTTCTTGGATACGTTCTGCACCTGTAAAGGCCAGTTGCAAACTTCCCCAGCTCGCCGCTAATTGGATAATGGGTTGGTAATATTGCTGAGAAAACTGGGTAAACATGACAATCAAACCCAGAGCAGTTGCTGTCTCGATGTTCTTATCATTCAGTAAGACAGCTGAACCGACAAAAATAACAATAGCTGTATTGACCAAGCTCATTCCGTTCATGACAGGAAAGAGAATTCCAGAAAACAGTCTGCCCTTAAAGGTTGCTTTACGGACACGCTCGTTTTGCTCAACAAAACCTGCGATCACATCATCTTGAATGCCTTGAACAATAACGGCTTTTTGACCTGAAATACTCTCATCCATGTAGGCGTTGAGCTTCCCAACCTCTTTTTGCTGAAGATTGGTATATTTTCTTGCCAATTTCAAAATGACAATCAACATGATAACAGCTATCGGAGTGCTAGCAATCGTAATCAAAGCCAAGGTCACATTTTTTGCGAACATGACAATCAACAAACCAATATAAAGGGCAATATTGGTCATAACAGACACCAAACTTTCGTTGAAAGCCTGTAGGATGTTATCCAAATCACTGGTAAAACGTGACAGGATATCACCATCTTGATGGCGGTCAAAGAAGGAAACAGTCAAGCGAGAAAGCTTGCCAAAAAGTCCCTTACGCATCTCATTTGTCGATTCGGCAATGATACGGCTCATCAAAACCATATAGATAAGACTCGACACCACTAGCACAATCAAAATATAAGCAAGATTGATTAGGAGTCCTAATAGACTTTGCCAAACCATATCAGGATTTCCATTTTGATAAGCTATAACCAAATTAGCCAGTTCTGTGACTGTTTGACCTGCAAATACTGGAAAGAGGGCTTGTGCAATCGTTGCAATGATAATCATAGCAATGACAACGATAAAGGATATCTTATAAACTTTAAAATAGTTCCAAAAAAATCGAAATGTCTTCATCCTACTCCTCCTTTCCTTTGCGTTTCGTAAATTTCTCGATAAACTGCGTTTGTTGCAACCAAGTCAGCGTGTTTGCCTTGACCAATCAAACGCCCTTGGTCAAGCACTAAGATTTTATCCGCATGAACAACAGAACTAATTTTCTGAGCGATAATAATAGTAGTTGTTCCCTTCAAGTCCCTATTAAGAGCTTCTTGTACCAAGCGTTCTGACTTAGCATCAAGGGCAGAGGTTGAATCATCAAAAATCAAGATACGAGGATTGCTGACAATCCCACGCGCAATAGACATTCGTTGTTTTTGTCCACCAGAAAAGTTAGTCCCACGTTCCTCAACCGGACTTTCAAAGGCCAAGTCCATACGACTAATAAATTCACTGGCCTGGGCGATGCGAGCCGCGCGTTCCATTTCTGAAACTGTCGCATCTCCCTTACCTTGTCTGAGATTATCTGCGATGGTTCCACTAAAGAGAATGGCTCTTTGTAGGACGATAGAAACTGTCTTACGAAGCGTCCCTTCACTAACTGTCCGAATGTCCTTTCCACCAATCTTGATCGAACCTTGCTGAGGGTCAAATAATCGTGGAATCAACTGAGCCAAGGTTGATTTCCCTGCACCAGTTGCTCCGACAACCCCAACCATTTCACCAGCTGCGATATCGAAGGATACATCTTTTAGGATAGGCTCTTCATCATTTGGATAGGTAAAGGTCACATTTTCAAAACTGAGACTTCCTTCCAATTCTTCATCGTCCACATCCTCAAAGGTCATAGCCGGTTCTGTATCAAGGATTTCACGAATACGACGGAGGGAAATCATGGCACGAGTGACTGAGTTCCCCAAAAATCCAACCATGACGATGGTAAAGATAATCTGACTCAGGTAGTTTACAAAGGAAGCAATGGAACCAACTACTGACGGATCTGACTCTGCCATACCTGCTACAAGCCAGATTGAAAGAAAGACAGCCCCGTATGAAATCATCATCATTACAGGTTGAACGATAGAAAAGGCGTAGCCGATATAAAGGTTTTCACCCAGTAATTCATCGGATACCTGCGTAAACTTAGCAAACTGGTCTTTTTCTCGAACAAAAGACTTAACCACGCGCACACCACGTAAATTTTCTTTGGCAATGGCATTGATACGCTCCAATAAGGTCTGGAATTTGCAAAGCGCGGTCCCATCATCCCCATCATAAGACCTGTCATGGCGACGATCAAAACGACCATAAGAACCAGCACCCACCACAACGAAGGTAGAGTGACAACGGCTAATATAAAGGAACCAATAAATAAAATCGGTAGTCGAAAGAGGATTTGGAAGGTCATCATAACGACGTTTTGAATCTGATTGATATCGTTGGTCATACGCACAACGAGGTTCCCTGCATTAAACTTCTCAATATTGGCGTATGAAAAAGTTTGAATCTTACGAAAGGCATCTTCACGTAAGTCAGACGAAACTCCTTGAGCAATGTAAGCTGCTAACACTACATTGATTCCACCTGCAACCAGACCGATTAAAGCTACAAGAATCAACCAAAATCCGATAGTATAAATAGCTTCATTATCACCCGTTAGCAGTGCCTCTAAAACCTCCTGCAAATAACGTGGTTGCAAGAGTGAACTCGTTACCATTAGACCTGTCATGACCAAGGAAGCCAGGGCCTGCCATTTATAGGCTTTTATTTTCTGAAACAGCATATTTCCCCCTTATAAGATAGACAAAAGGGGACGACAGTTCTGTCAGTCCCTTCTTATGCTTTCATGTTGATACTATTCTAACAAAAAAGAATGCTATTGTCAAAGCACTCAGCTCTCAGAAGCTTGTGCAAACACGACATTAGCATTCTATCAATCCTTTAAATTCTTCTAAATTTAGTGCTGAATTTTATTGTTCTGAACTATCTTGCTCGTCTAGCTTAACTCGTCCAATTTCACGGTAACTACGATCCCCAACAATCTGGACTGAGAACTGACCACCTTCGTACTCAAGAATCGTCACACTACCATTATCAAGGCCATGTGGCTGCATTCCATTGATTAGATACACGATAGTTCCAATTGTCATTCCATGACTTACGACAAGGGCATTGCCACCACCTTGTTCCTCCATTTCCTTGGCAATGGCTTCAAAACCTTCACGGATACGACTACTTAACTTCTCCCAACCTTCAGCCCATCCTGCTGTGTCTACTTCTACCAGACCTTCAGCTAGCTCCGCATAGGACAAACGATGCACATGGTCGACATTAAAGATACGTGGGATGATGCCCATAAAAAGGTCCCCATCATATGCACCATCAAAACTACCAAAGCACCATTCACGGATTCGCTTATCCATTCTATAAGGGATTCGTCCGGTTAACCCAAGTTCCTCAAGGATAATTCCCATAGTCTGGATCGTCCGTCCTGAGTCACTCGAGTAAGCACGCTCAAACTTTAAGCCTGACTCACGCAAACCAATTCCCAGTTCGTGAATACCTCGCTCACCTTCATCTGTTAAAGGAGTATCACTCCAGCCTTGAGCACGCCCAATCGTATTAAACATTGTTTTCCCATGACGCACTAGATACAATTTTACACTTGCCATTTTTGGTCCTCCATATGTATCTATTATAGCATGATTTCAGGTAAAAACCTCGTCCAAACTACTCTGTGCCGTTCTTTGAAGGTGCTAATTTGGAAGACCTAGCAGTCTCTTTTTTGCTCCCTTCTTCTGTTTTCTCCTCATTTCCTTCTTTGGACTTGTTTTCTGTTTTCTCAGACTTTTGACCGGTCTTTTTTAAAGGAGAAAAGTGAAATTCAAACTGATTTTTTCCTGTGTCAATAGTCGTTGTGAAGAATTTTTCGTCATTTCGATAAGTTGACTTCCCTACATTAAATGACTGCTCTCCATTTTCAGAAGAAGCTTTTTCATAGGTTCTCTTAGCCATAGCAAATGCAAGAAGTTTTTCTTTATTTAAGGCATAATCCTGATGATGTGCTACTTGCCGATTTAGATAAAACTGCAACAAAAGACTAAAAATTCCAGCAATAGTGATAGCGTATAGGAGAACTCCTGCTCTAACTTTTTTCTTTTTCAACACGATAGATAAATTCCCTCTCTAGTCCCTTTTCAAACTGAAAGTGAAAGTGCAGCTCCTGCCCTTTTTCTTGAATTCGAGCTGATTTTAGACCGTAGACCATGGGTTGATAACCACGTCCACTAGCATCTGTTTTCCGGAAATCATTTGACTTTGATTTACCCATAGAAATGGGTTTGCCGTCCTGTTTGAGGTAAAGCCTATCATTCTCCACTTTTTCAAATTGGGCTCGATTCATCTCTGCTTCTAGCTGATCCACAAATAAAAGCCATTCTTTTTGCTCACTTTTCTGCTGATAGCGAACTTCTGAAACCAAGAGTTGGCTCATAGATTGAAAAAGAAGCAAGCTCCCACTAATAACGATGAGGGCAACCAAGGATTCTAAAGTGTAAAAGCTCTGACCCTACTTGTCTTGAATCGCCAGTAATTTCTCCGTTCCATGGTATACCTCCAAACCTCGCTCATTCGAAACAACATGAACCGTAAGGCCATTGACAGTCAACTGCTTTTGTCCAGTCTGCAAAGCCATACGAGCCACTCGCAAAACTTCTTCCTGTTTTAGAAGTTCTACTTCTCTTTTTCTACTTTCTTGAATTTGCCCCAACAAGAGGGTTGCAATACTTGCAAAAATGGCTAGCGAAATCACTGCCTCTAGTAAAATAACCGCCTTAATTTTTTGCTTCTTGAATACGTTTAATCTTTCCATTTCCTAGATATAGTTGGTAGCGAACCACTTCTTTCCTTGTTTGAAATCTCACGCTAGCTAGAGACGAATTCCCTCCAGCCTTATCAAAGGTGATTGACTGATTGGACTGCAATTGAATTCCTTTAGGGATGGCTAGTTTCTGATAACCATTCCCAATACTTCTATCTCCTAGTATTAAGTTCATCTTTTGCTGACTAGCCAGACTTCGCTTCTGGGTTTCTCGATAAAGTTCCTCAAACTCCATAAAGAAAATTTGCTCTTCCACAGCTGCAAAAGTTGATTGAACTGAACTCGACAAGCCCAAGGCTAACAGGCTGACTATTCCTAAGACCAATAAACTTTCTAGCATGGTAAAGGCTCTAATCCGCAACTGACTGACTCTTATTTTGCTTGGCATGATACTCTTTATAGGCTTTTGCTTGCTCAGCAGTAATGCGTCCATCTGCCTGTAATTTACCTAGACTAGCATCTTCATTTTTATCCAGACTATACAGTTCTGCCTGACTTTCTACCACCTTGACGACAGCTGCTTTCCCCTTATCATTGACTGCATCCTTTTGCTTAGTAAGATTTGGCACAAACAGCAAGAGTAGGACGCTAATGATAAGCAATACCACCAACATTTCTACCAGTGTAAAAGCTTTTGCCTTCGTTTCTTTTAATTTCATCATCATTTTTTTCATCTAAAAATTTACCTCCATATTTTGATACATTGGCAGCAACATGGCTGCGTACAATAAAACGATTAGCAGGGCTACAAAAATAAAGACCAGTGGTTGAACAAGGTTCATGGCCCGATTGACTCGGGTAAAGAAGGATTCCCAGGTTTTTTCCGCATAGATTTCCAATTCGCTTCCTAACTTGGATTTAACCTCTCCATATTCAATGATTAATCCCAACTCCCTTCTAAAGAAGGGATAGGTCTGAACAACCATAGAAAATTCCTGCCCATTTTGCAAAGATTGATCTAAATCGTATCCAATTTCCTTAAAAAGAGGATCTCCTTGCTCCTGCATCATCTGGAAAATCTGTGCCAACTCTAAACCTTGTCCAATCATATTTCCCCATTCCCGAGCATAATAGGCAGTTAGATAATACTGAACAAACACACCTAAAAAGGGGATTCTAGACAGATAAGAAAAGACTTGTATCTTCTTAGATTTCTTGTAGAAAATCAGCCCTGTTAAAGATAGTAGACCTAACGCTAGAACAAGCCCAAGAAAAATCTGTGGCAGGTTACTAATCACTAAGGTAGCTATGTTACTACTATCCAGTTGGGGTAAGAGATAATTCCGCAATCCTAGCATAATTAACAGTAAAAAAGCTAGCAAAATAAGTGGGTAGGTCGCAACTTCAATTAACTTCTTCTTGACCTTAGCAAGATTATCCAAATATTCTTCAATTTTCCCCAAACTCAAATGGAGATTTCCATGAACTTCAGCCAATGAAAGTTGGTGACAATCGCACTCGAAAAAAACCTAAATTTCCCCATCATTTCCGAGAAAGATTTTCCTTTCGATAGTCCTAGGCGCATCTGTGAAACATATTCCTTCTCCAACAAAAGACTTCTATCAAGAAAGGAAATGATTTCTACCAAGTGAAAACCACTCGAAAACAAATTGTTAAAGAGAGTGATAATTTTCTTCTGCTTACTGGTAGCTAATTTTCTCCGTTTCAGCTTGAAGGGCAGTGATATGTCCGTCTTTAAGAAGCTGATCAATTTGCTCATTCCACTTGTCTGCCTGGTGTTCTGAATAATTTTGGTTTGCAAAATCAATAATTCCTCCTCCCCCGATTAGTCTCTGGTAGCAAACACCTTGTAAAACAACTGCGAGTTCATCTTCACTGACACCAAGTTCTAAAAGACGCTCATAGACCCCACGAATACTCTTTGCATGTATGGTCGAAAATACTGTAGCACCCGTCAAACTAGCCCTAACAACTGCTCGTGCCGTCTCGCTATCCCTGATTTCTCCAATGATTAAAAGATCTGGGCGGTGCCGCAAAGAAAGTTTTATCAAGTTTTCATAGCTCAGTCCAATAACTTCATTGAGTTGTAATTGCAGCATCTCTTCTTGCTTAATCTCGACTGGGTCCTCAATGGACATGACTTGTTGTCCCTTAAACAATGACTTAGCTAATTCATGCATTAAGGTAGTTTTACCACTTCCTACAGGTCCTGCAAAAAGATAAAGACCGCGTTGCCTAAAGCCCTTTTCCAGTTCCTTAAGGTCTTGAAACCAGAAGCGCAACTCTTGTTCTTCATCGTGCAAAAGGCGAATAACTAAACTCTCATGACCACGATAATCTCCTACCGTCGATAAGCGTAGTGAAGAAACCTTGCCATTATGCTGATAATCGCAGGACCCAAGCTGACTACGACGCTTTTCTCCAACATTCATACCCGCAATAAATTTAAAATGGCTAATAACAGCACCTAGCTTATCAAAGTCATAAGAATCAATCAAACATCTTTTATCACCAATTCGCATATGTACCTCATACACCCTATCTTTGGGAACGAAATAGATATCCTGGGCCCCTTTTTTCTTTGCAAGAGTAATTAATTCTTGCGCAAGTTCTTGTACCATATCTTCCTCCTCATTCTTATTATTCGAAGAAAATATAAAAAAAGAACAACTTCTTTAAAAAGTTGTTCATCCTTTTTTAATGTGACAAGTTCTGTGAGCTTCAAGACCAGTTTGTTTTTCATAACCCGGTCTGAATTTTTCATCTGGTATAACTTGACCATCTTCCAGTAAAGCCAAGGAATGATATTGCTGCAGAAATTCATCACATTCCTCACACCAACGCTTATCCTCCGGATTCCAAAATATGGTCATTAAGTCCCCTCGACTTTTATATAGTGGAATTTTCTTTTCCAGTTCAAACCAGCAAGATTTATAATACTTCAAGGCATCATAGTAATTTTCAAATTTCTTACTACTAATGACGTCTTCTTCCCATCCTTCTATGAACCACCAAGGTTCAAAATCCCCGTACATTTCTATAACTCGATACATAGTTTCATTTCCTTTGTATCGTATATTATAGCGAAATTTTATGAACAATGAAAAGAAATTTGCTTATTTTTCACGAATTATCTAATATTTTCAAAAAATCCAGCTATTCTAAAAAGAATAACTGGATTCAAATTCGATTAACCTTCTGAAATATCGTTTTCAATGATAACCTTAATCGCATGATGATCTGCAGCCTTACCAAATACTTCATAGGCCTTTTCAATTTCACTTAGTTTGAAGTAATGAGTTACTAATTTTTCTGGTTCAATTTTATGGCTTTCTAAAGCTTTCAAAAGCTGAGGAGTTGTGTTGGTAGAAACCAAACCGGTAGTTACGTTAATGTTACGAATCCATAGAGTATCCAAATCAAACTGAACTGGCTTACCATGCACACCACAGTTGGCTACTGTTCCATCTACACCGATAATCTTTTGGCAGAGATCAAACGTTTCAGGAATACCAACAGCTTCTATAGCAACATCCACACCTCTACCATCTGTTAAATCATAAATTTCTTGAATTGCTTTTTCAGGGTCTGAAGAATTAATCTTATGAGTAGCACCGAAAGAAACTGCAGTATCCAAACGGTTATCGTCTAGGTCTACCATGATCAATTTAGCAGGTGAATAGAATTGAGCAGTCAATAGAGCTGCTAAAGCCAACTGGACCTGAACCAACGATTGCCACACTACAACCAGGCTCTACTTTTCCTTTTAAGACACCAATTTCATAACCAGTTGGTAGGATATCAGATAACATAACCAAGGCTTCATCAGACAAATCAGCTGGAGTGTGATAGAGAGTATTATCAGCATGAGGAACACGAAGATATTCGGCTTGCATACCGTCGATCAAATGTCCAAAAAAATCCAACCTCCTTCGTCTTCACAGTGGGCATAGATTCCCTTTTTACAGTAGTAGCATTTACCACAGGCACAAACACAAGAAATCAAAACCTTATCGCCTTTTTTGAAGTTTGAAACGCCTGCTCCAACTTCCTCTACAATCCCGATTCCTTCATGGCCAAGGATAGTTCCACTCTTACATGCAGGGACATCTCCTTTGATAATATGAAGATCTGTTCCACAAATAGTAGTTTTTACAATACGCACAATAGCGTCAGTTGGCTTGCGAATAACTGGTTTGTCAACATCAACAAATGAAGCAAGTCCTGGTTTAACATAAGTATAGGCTTTCATAAAAGCTTACCTCCGTTTTTTTTATTTGTATTGTTTTATATCATAATTGTAAGCCTTTTTCATAAATAAAAATCAAGTAATATGTGAAATAATTAACAAACTAAATTAAAAAAAGTAGAAACTAAATTAGTTTCTACTTTAGAGATTATCTTGATAACGTTTTTTACCATCAAGGTAGGTTGCCACCAATTCCAAATCTTTATCGAGAACAATGAAGTCAGCATCATAGCCTTCTCGAATTTGTCCACATACATCATCGATATTTACTGACTTAGCTGGATTAAGGCTGGCCATCATAACAGCTTCATGTGGATTAGCAATTCCCCATTCAACTACATTCTTCAAACCATCTTTCAACTTAAGAATAGAGCCTGCCAAGTTCCCAGTAGATTTGAGACGTGCAGTACCATTTGCAACCACAACTGGGAATTCTCCTAGCATGTAGTCACCATCTTGCAAACCACCCGCTGTCATACAGTCAGTAATAAGAGCAATATTTTCAGTACCTTTTTGTTTAAGTAGGATGTCACAGGCTTTAGGATCAACGTGATGCCCATCGCAGATCAACTCTGCGTAAGTATGGGGCAATTCATACATAGCACCAACCATACCAAGCTCACGATGAGTTAACCCACGCATACCATTATAAGCATGAACCCATACACTTGCTCCGGCATCAACAGCTTTTTTAGCTTCATCAAATGTTGCATTCGAATGACCGAGAGCAACGGTAACACCTTCTCCAGTAATAGTACGAACAAAGTCTTCTACACCTTCACGTTCTGGAGCAAGCGCAATCTTATTAAGAAGACCATTAGCAGCCTTCTGCCAAGCACGAAACTCATCCATTCGAGGATCCTTCATGTAAACTGGATTTTGAGCTCCCTTATACTTTTCAGTAAAATAAGGACCTTCAAAATAAATACCACGAATCTTAGCTCCACTAGCCTCTTGGTAACGTTCCCCAATATTTTCAGTCACCGCAAGTAATTGCTCGTAAGAAGAAGTAAGTGTAGTTGGTAAAAAACTCGTAACACCAGTACTAAGGAGGCCCTCACTCATCGTATGCAGTGTTCCTTCAATATTATTATCCATAACATCAACACCACCAAATCCGTGAATATGAGTATCTACAAGACCCGGAGCAACACTGTATCCAGTATAATCAATAACTTCGACACCATCAGGTAACTCTTCAACATGTTTACCAAACTTTCCATCAATAAGCTCCAAATAGCCACCACGGCGAATACCATGTGGATAGAAGAATTGATCAGCTTTAATATACTTTGGCATAATACTAACCCTCCCTTAATTTAAAATTTATTTCTAATCATTTATTATGTCAATTACATTATAAACCTTTCTATAGTAATTTGTAAATGGTCTAGACCTATTATAGTTAAATTTATAAAAGAAATAAATTAAGATTTAGTAAATATATAGTAAAAGTAATATTGAACATTGAGGGTTTACAATAAAATTTAGAAAAAAATATAAGTAATTTTTAAGTAACTGCGAGAGAAAAAATGGAAGAAAAAAATATAAGTAATTCTAAGTAACTCTGAAAGAAAAAAATGGAAGAAAAAAATATAAGTAATTCTAAGTAACTCTGAAAGAAAAAAATGGAAGAAAAAAATAAAAAAAGACAAGGCTCGAAAAACCTTGTCTTTATTACTATACCAGCGGTACCAACAAACTAGCGTTAAAAATAAGTTAAAATAAATAACCAAAAAAAGCGATTAAATCAAGATGTTATCACACGCTAGTTAGTATTCAAAAATTGAGAAGTTGACCAATGGTTGACCAAATAAATTTTTTTAGTTTTTGCTATAATTTCTAAGTTGAAAAAAATTTAATAATCACAATTTTTTTGATACATAGTTCGATATCGTGTTCGGCGCAATCGGTATAGTCCAATATTCATTCTCAAAAATTGGTTTTAAATAGTACAGTCTTTTTAAATTAATTTTTGTGAATCCAAAAAAATCTTCCTACAAACGTAAGAAGATTTTTTTAATTATTCTATAATTGTATAATCTCCACTATCTAACAAGTCTATTACTTTTTTTGAACAAATTGAGTTGAAAGTAAATCTACTATATCAGCTCCATGAGTTTGAAAAATTCTCATCTATTTCTTTGATTTCCAATTGAGTATTTTTTTCTACCCTTTCTTCTGTAATTGGGGTATGAAAACTATATTCACCAATTTCATAATACAAGAAATATAAATATTTTTTTTCTCACCTAAGCTATAATCAAAAAAAGTCAACTTCCTTATTTCTATCGTAGTCATAGTAACTATTTTTCCCAAACAATATCATTTCTTTTTTTCATTATATAGTTTTTTTCATAATTTTTTTGATAACTATAGACTCGTTGTATTTTTTTCCCTGTCATACTTTTTTTATGAATTAGTTTGGGGCTGAAGTTTAATAATAAATCTTCTTTCATACTATAGTATTTTTTTCTTTTTTTGTTCCTTTGCATTTTCAATATTATCTTCTTTGTATTTATAGAACCCACCTTGCTTATAATCTTTTATTTTTATCTCGATAGTTTTTTTTGCTCTTTTTATTAACAGAATATATACATTCTGCAATAATTTGATTTGTTATTTTTTTATTCTTAATTAAATCAGTATATCTCTTAGGAGTTCTCATTTTTTAACCCTCATATTGTTTCTATCTTATAGTATATTTTTAACAAAAAAATCTTCTTATTATAAAACAAGAAGATTTTTTATTATTCTAGTTCTTTCTACGTACTGTTACAAGTCCAAATGCTCCAAGAATTGCACCGAGTACCAACATTGCAACACTTGATGACTCGCCTGTATCTGGCAATGATTTTGCACGTTCTACTCGTGAATAAATCGGCTTACTTGATGCCTGTTGCTGACCCACATAAGCATGTCCATTCACAGTAACATTGCCTTTGTCATCAATAGCGAGTATCTTATTATCGTCAAGTCCTTTGTTCAAACTGTTAATGTTGATTTCTGGAAGTTCTTCAGCAATTGGTGCTGTGTTAGGGATTGCAATGATAGTTCCGTCAGGCAATTTTGCAATAACGTTATCTTTTGTTTTTTCTTCCAAATCTTGAAGTTTGTTAAACTTATCTTGAATGTCATCAAGTTTAGACTGTTCTACATCAAGAGTTGCTTGAATTGCATCAACTTGTGCTTTTGCAGTTTCGGCTTTATTTTGAGCATCTTCAAGAGCGTCTTGTTTTTCAGTTAATGTAGTTTTAGCTTTAGCCAATTTAATTGGTGCTTCAACGTAACCTTTTAGTTCTTCAGCAAGAGCTTTAGCTTCTTCAACCAAACGGTCTTTTTCTTCAACTAATTTAGATTTTTGAGCTTGAAGGTCTTCAAGTTTCTTTTCTTGAGTACGAAGTTCTACTTTAGCATCGCTGTAGTTTTTGAACTTTGATTTCTTGAACACGTTTAGCTGATTCAAGAGCTGATTTAGCATCATCAAGAGCTTGTTTCTTAGATGCAAGGTCAGCTGAGAAGTTATCAACTGCTTTTTGAGCTTCAGCTTGACGTTTTTGTGCGTTGTCAAGAGCAAGTTTTGCAAGACGCAAGTTGTTTTCAGCAACAGTAGTTTGGATTGGTGTAGCCGTAGCATCAGCCAATGTCTTTTCTGCTGAAGTTTTAAGGTCTAAAGCGTTAGCATAGTCAGTTGATGCTTGTTTAAGAGCATCATTTGCTTTTTCTGAAGCAGTTTGAGCTGTATCTTTTTCAGCTTTAGCATCTTCGTATGCTTTCTGGATAGCTTCAGCATTTGTTGGGTTAGTAACAACCGTTCCCTTTTTATCAAAAGCGAATACTAACCAGTAATCACCGTTGATGTTTGCAACATCGATACCAACGTTGTTACCAAATACTAGATTATTTCGTAAATGCCCCCCATTTTGAAGGTGCATCTGCAAATGATGATGACATCAAGGCTTGAATTGTAGCTTCTTTCAAGTCATACATGTTTTGTACATCTGATTTTGAACCTAGACGAACAAGGTTTTCAGCAGTTGGACCATCTGCAAGTGAAATGTGTCCATGAACAAGTGGGTTTTGACCACGTTTTTCGTATGCACGAGCACGTTTTGATGCTGATTCAATAGCTTCTTTAGTAACATTTGAATTTGATGACGTGCTTAGTTGTTCACGGATTTGTTTCAATCCTTGAACATACAAGTGAGAAAATTTCTTCTTTTTTTGCGCTTGAGTTAGATTGTCGATATCAACAGTTTGGCTCTTAGCGTTTTTACCAATTAAAACATCTGTGTCTTCAATAGCTTTAGCACCAGAGTCAGTCATGAAGTCTGAGTCACCTGAAGCTTTATCTTCTTTGAATTGAGTCAAATCTGGAATTTTGACAATATCAACGCTATCTAAAGCTTTTGTAGCTTTATCAAGTTTATCTTCAGCTTGAGAAAGTTTTGTTGTAGCACCATTAGCTTTTGTAGTAGCTGATTCAAGGTTGCCTTTAGCATCATTAACTAAAGTTGCTTTAGCATCAACATCTGCTTGCGCATTGTCAATAGTTTCTTGACGTTTTTTGTCAGCTTTCTTAGCATCAGTTAAAGCTGTGTCTGCAAGAGTAACATTCTTTTCAGCACCCTTAGTTTCAGCTTTAGCTTCTTCAAGTTTATCTTCAGCTTGAGCAAGTCCAGTTCCTGAAATTGCGTCTTTAGCTGATTGAACTTGAGCTTCTTCAGCAGAAACATTAGCATTAGCATCTTTAAGCTCTTGCTCAGCGCTAGATACGTCTGTTTGAGCTTTATCTACAACTTCAGTTTGAGTTGCAATTTTTGCATCAGTATTAGCTGTTTCTGTTTCGTTTGCTTTTTGGTCAGCAAGGTTAGCTTTCTGGTCAGCTTTATTAGCTTCAATGTTTTCAGGCGTAGCTTTAGAAGCAACTTCTTCAGCGTGTTTAACAGCTTCAGTAGCTTCAGTAACTTCTGTTTGAGCGCTAGACACTTGTTTGTTAGCTTCATTAGCTTTATCTTGTGCATCAGTAAGTTGTTCTTTAGTTTGTTTAACAACTTCTTTTTGAGCATTAAGAGCTGGTTTTACGTCTGATGATTTCTTGAGCTCTTCTTTTATTCCCTCTCCTAAATTGATTTCCGGTTCATTTACAGCACTAGTATTCTCTTTAGCGAATGCCGGAGTTCCAATTGTCGCAAGCGTGATTGCTGTACCAGTCAGAATAATTTTTAGTTTGTTATTATTCATAAGTTCTCCATTTTTATGTAATTCAACCTTTAAAAGTTGTTTTTCCTCAAGTATATCATATAAAAAAACAACTTTGTAAAGTTGTATACAACCTTTAAGAAGTTAATATTTCATACGAAAAAAACTGTAGTATAAAGAATTGAGGTAAACTATGAAACAATCATTGAGAATCTATATTGCAAAGCGAATTCGCCTTTTTAAGGCTGAAAAAAAGGTTTAACACAAGAGCAAGTCGAAGAGAAAGCTGAGTTGGGGACAAATTATGTTTATAAACTTGAGCATTTAGAAACTAATATCAAAAATCAACACACTTGAAAAAAAGTGATGGATGCTCTTGATTGCGATATCGCAACATTTTTTTGATATAACTACTAAAGATGAAAAATCCTGAAATAGCAGAATTAATAACTGAGTTAAAAAAATCTACCAGACATTAAACAAAATGAGGTTCTTACCGCTTTTCACATCATATTAAAACAAATGAAATAAACCACAAAAATTTGTGGTTTATTTTTTTATTCATCAAATCAACAGTCCACCTATTTAAATTATCAGTTAAAACTATTTCTCCTTCCAATTGTTCCTGATAATGAATCATAGACTTTATAAATGTATCTATCGATTTCGAAAAAAATCGAATTGTGGATGAAACTTAGAATTCTCTCCAGGTAATGAATCAAACGTCATTTCTGTAACTAATGATAAATTTTTGTAAAATTAAATCAAAAAAATCTTCCCTCTATCAAATAGAGCTCCTTTTGAAACCATATCTAAAAAGTTCAGTCTCAAAAAAATTATTAATCTTTTTTTATCTAATTTAGTGGTATACAAATCACTAAAAATAATTAGTATGTCGCTCAAAAAAATCTTCCTTATAGTATTTGTATAAAAGTTGCATAGCTAATAAACTTTTTTTCATTACCTTTTTTTCAATCTTAAAGCTTGGAAATAATAAGCTAATTCCATCACCATATCTATTTTCCCATTCCCTGATGGCCAAAATCATACGCGAACGGAACATAGTAACTCAAAGATTTTTTTCTATTAACTCTGTTTCTTTCTTTAAAAGATAATTCATACCTGTAAAAAAATAACATCCCAAAGTAAGATTCTCGTTCCATTCTATTTCCCCAAATTAAAGTATATGAATCTGTAAATTTCATATTTTTTTAACAATTTCAAAAAGCAAAAGCCGGTGTCAAAAAGATACGGATTTTTTTATATCTTTTATTATTGACGATATTACTTACAACGTTCGGGTCTCTTAACAAAATATCAATATTTTGTAACTTTTTATCTTTTTTTCTATATTTCACACGTTGACTAATCATTCTATAAATTTCTTCATCAATTTTCATATAGTTTCTCTTTTCTTTAGTTTGTAATATTAGTATAACATAGACTTGGGTGGTTTTTTTAATTTTTTTGTACAATAAAAACGGTCAATTCAAACCCAATTTTTTTAAAAATTATAATAGATTCATGATAGTTGGTAGCTATCAAAAAAATAATTTAATAAAGGAGGTACTTTTATATGGCATTTTTTTAAAAAAACTAACGGCTACAGTGTTAGTCTTGCAGAACAAGCTCTTTTCAGATGAAGTTGTAAAATTAGCTGGTAAACAACTTGAGACTCAATTTGAATTTGAAAAAAACTGGTGAAATTAATAAGGGTAAAGAAAAAAATGAAACGTACTGATAAAATTTTAGGTTATCAAGTTTACGTTGCAACTGACAATCATAACCCATTTAAGGTAAAATTTTTACCTGATAATAAACCAGATTTATCAAAAATTTGAAATTGGCGATATTGTTGAGTTTGAAGATTTAGAAGCATTCGAAAAATCAGTACGGACAACTTTATTTCAGGGCAAAAGATATTAAGAAGAAAGGAAAAATAATGCATGGCTTTTTTTAATGAATAAAAGCCAAAAATCAAGCTACATCAGCAACTTCTGCTGATGTAGTTGAATTAGTAAAAACAAATTCGAATTAGAACAATTCATTCTAAGAAATTTGAATAATGCTCTAGATATTAATAATGAATCATCATATCTTGGTTCGTTTTAATATTAAGGTCGCAAGTAATGACACGGGATTCTTTTTACATTGCAAATCTCCCGGTCTCGTACTCACTTGATTCGCAACTTTACTTTAATATATTTGCAATTTGTTCTGGTATACTCTACCCCTATAAAACACTCTTACCTCAAAATAATGCTTTCTTTATCCCGTACGACACTACTAATCCAAACTTAGCTCGAGCTTTCTTCTTTCCATGGCTTGATGGGATTCCAACCCGTTTAAAGATTGATAATCTTCCATCCTTTATTAAAGAGAACGTATCAGAAAAATGCTCTCCCAATCATGGCGAACAACATTTGTAATATCTCTATGAAATCGGTTACACATTTGGCGGTAAGTGGTGCATCTGGTTCGGGTAAGACTCACTTTTTGCGTTATTTGATTACTTGTCTAAAATCATTTACTAACCAAATTATTTGCGTTGACCCTAAGCTTTCGGATATTTATTTGTTAAGTAAAGAATTAGGTTTGGAAGTATTAGCTCCAACTCAGGGGGAAAATTTGAACAGCTTCCTGACTGTAGTGAATGAGACTTTATCAAAAATCATCAGAAAGATTTATGAACGAGGAGAGATATTATTAACAAAACCAGATACTAAGTTCGAACGCATTTATATTGTAATAGATGAGCTGTTAGCATTGGTTCAAGGAAGCTCAAAGCAGTCTCGTGAAGCATTTGGGCAATTGCTTGGAACGATTGCTCTGCTGGGTCGTCAGACCTCAATTTCACTCATTTTATGCAGTCAACGTTTTGATGCGACTGCATTTGCAGGGAATACAGCAGTTCGAGAACAAATCAACTGTATCTTTATTCTAGGTGAGATAAATGCGAATACTTGCCAGTTTGCTCCCAAATACAAATGTCGATAATATTGTAGTTCCCTCTGGAATCGGTACTGGTATAGTCAAGTTTACAGATAATGACCATCGGACGCATATTATGCCACTGCTAACCCCAACATATACGATTAGAAAGGAACAAAGTATATGAGAAATTATTTCAATCAATATAATGTAATTAATTTTACAGTTTTTATTTTATTAATATTCTTTATTATAGAACGTTTAGCAACGTTTTTTTAATTATTCAAATTCATTTAGAAACGTTCTATTATTTTGTAATGTCTATTTGGATATTGCGTTTAATTACAGTAAGTGCATTGTCTGTCTTATTAATAACAATTGGTATAGATTTTTATATCTCGAAGTGCTGATTCTGATTCTTTCATCAATAGCATCAAATCCTATCTAGCTACTAGGAAAATTCGTCGTTATTGTACTCACATCAATGTAGAGCCGTCAATGGAAGAATCTTCACGTTATTTGAATACAAAACAAGTCATTGTAAAGAAAGCCAATCGTTCATTAAAAAGCATTGACTGTCACTTATTATAAAAGATTGTGCAGTATTAAATGGAAGATTGCCCTCAAATAATGAAAGTGCTGATATTATTGAAAAAAATTATTTCCAAAGATAAAAAAAGGAATTGAATTATTTAGATAAAGATTATCAATTCAACGATATTATTAGAGACCCTGAAGGTAAAAAAATTTTTTTCATCTGTTGCTAAATGTAATATTAGTGAAGTCTATCCTATTAAAAAAATAATGATGGTTAATAGTGCGGTGTACTGCTACCGCAGGTAGGCAGGTACACCAGCACATATACGCGACTAGTTATATGTCTAGGGTGTTGTGTAAAGCTAGTATTACCTTTACACAACATCAAAGACAAGACAAAAAGAAAGGAAGGAATTTATAACATGTCAAAAGAACTTAATTCTCAATACAAAGCCAGCTCTTTCTGCTGTACTTTAAATAATATTGATAAACTTTTCAATGTTAATGATACAAGTTTTAATGATGAAAAATATTCAGATGAAACTCGTAAACAAGTCGATGAATTTCGTAACAATCTTGACCCAAATAAAAATTATAGTCCCGAAGAAATGGTTGAACATCTAATTTATCTCTGGGTTGACGGTAAAGAAGAAACTCGTTCAGCAGCTGCTAATTACGAGATCGGAGATAATGGTAATCATCATTCTCATCTTATTTTAGAAGCAAAGAATCAGACACGTTTTTCAGCTATCAAGAAGCTCTATCCAACTATTCATGTTGAGCTGACTCGTGGAACTCGTGAACAAGTCATAGCATATCTTAACAAAACAGGCAAACATGAAGAAAAAGCTCATACAACAGTTGTTCCAATGATGATTAATGGCATTATTGAAGCTAATCAACAAGGCAAGCGAAAAGATTTAGATATTATACAAGAAATGCTCGAAGAGGGCTATCTCCCGAGGAGATTATGCGTCAAAATTTATCTTATCGCAAATTTTTCAAAAAAATGATTAAGGAGCATTATTATCAACTGCAAGTGGCTAACGCTCCACTAATCAAGAAAAATGAAGGTCTATTGGCATTTGGGAGGTTCAGGAACAGGAAAAAAAGTTATATGCAAGTCCGCTTAAAAAGAAATATTCGGTATAGACGATGTTTATGTTTTTATCAGATTATGGTACAGGTGGGTTAGATAATTATATGGGAGAATCAATTTTATTCATGGACGAATTTAAAGGGGATATTGATTATCAAGCTTTTTTGAAAATATTAGATGTATATCCCAATCAAGTTCATGCTCGTTATAGTAATGTATACGCATTGTGGGATAAGATTCATATTTCTAGCATTTTCAGTCCAAATCAAATTTACAAGATGTTAGTTTCTCCCGATAAACAGAAAAAAACGACCCTATAACTCAGCTTTATAGACGTATTCATTACATTGTTTATCATGTCAAGATTGATGATAATAAGTACAAGGAATTAACGTTTGAAATGAAACAATATCTTGAGCTAATAGAACAAAAACAATGTATTGAAGATATTGCTCAAAAATTAATTAGTAAAGGTATAAATATTGTTACTGACGATGTTTTATCAGACATAAAAAAAGAAATCGCTGATTCCTCTATCGTTCAAACAGAAAAAAACAGCGATAACTAAAATTAGTGGAAATAATAAATACTATTTCTGCTCCTATTTTTATCATAGAATAAGGAAAAAAATATATGACAGATAAGATTTTTAATTAAAATAGAAAATTTGGAAGTAAATCTTCCTCAAACACACATTATAGTAGAGAAAGATGAATATCTTGACTTAAAAAAACAAGGCATCACAAGGGCAGTATATGAGCCTATCAGAGGTTTTAGAGATGGTTTCAGTCTCTAGACCTTGGTTGCTGGAACATGTTCTCTATCAAGCTGATATTCGTTCAAAAAAATTGATATTGAAAAAGAATAAAAGATGGTTTTGTAAAGTATCCGAAAAAAATCAGGGTGGTAGATATATCTTCTTAGCTTCTAAAAACCAGAGTATTTTTTTGAACAGTATTTTTTTCAGAATTATTAAAAAGAGAATGATATAATAACCAAGATAATATCTTGGTTATCGTCTTTAGAAAAGAGGTAATCATGTCAGTTTCATACAGAAAACGAGGAAAAAAAGAATTTATGGGATTATAGAATTTTTTTGATAAAAAAATAAAAAGGTAGTTGCTTCTAATTCAGGCTTTAAAAACAAAAACGGGAAGCTGAAATTGAAGCTTTAGCTCTTGAATTAAAGTTAATTAATGGAGTTATTATAGATAAAAAAATATTACGTTATATTCACTTTGGGAAAAAAATGGCTAGAATTAACAGTAAAAACCAATCAGGGAAAGCAGAGTCTACATTTAATAAACATTTATTGCGTGGTAAGTTTATCAAAGAATATTTCAAAGAAAAACCAGCTTTAAAAATTAAAGCAAGCGAATATCAAAGTTTTATAAACAAGTACGCTGAAACAAATTGTCGTGACAATGTAAGTAGAATGAATGCGGAAATTAGAAATGTTATTGTATTTGCAAAACGAGATAAACTTAATATTGAAGATTTTACTGAAGGAGTTATTCTTTCAGGTCGTCCCCCAAAAAAAGAAAAAGATGAAAAAAATATTCATAGCTTTGATGACTATCAAAAAAACTAGTAACACATTTAGAAAGCAATCTTGATTTAACTACTTCTATAGTCCCGTATTTACTGTTGATTCAACTGAAAACAGGAATGCGCGCAGGAGAAGTTGCAGGTCTCACATGGGATTGTGTATTGTGGGAAAGTTCAGAAATCAAAACTTATAGACGATATGATACAGCAAGAAAAACGTTGGGCAAACCCAAAAAAACAGAAGAATCAGTCCGTACAATACCAATTGATAATGATACTTTAACTATTCTAAAAAAATTAAAAAAAGAACAAACTGTATTCATTGAAAATGGCACAATTACAAATAACGAAAATATGATTTTAGTAGATTTAAATTATAAGATTGTAACAAATTCAGGAATCAATAAGCATCTAAAGCAAATTTTTAAAAGATTTGAAAATTTATCCGCAGAATATGACAAGTACAGGTCTGAGACACACGTATTGTTCAACTATGCTAGCAATGGGTGTTGATATTTGGGCAGTTTCAAAGTTAATGGGGCATCGAGATATTAAACAAATAACTGAAACTTACGGCCATCTGATAAAGGAAAAAGCAGAAATTGAAAACAATAAAGTTCGTTCAGTATTAACAAGTTTAGTTAAAAAAGAGAATTGTTGACCATAAGTTGACCAAAGCAAAAAAAGAAACATTGATTTAACAATGTTTCTTAATACTATACTATACCGGCGTACGGGGGTCGAACCGGCACGTCCT
>BNJT01002228.1_pt1 | contig 27243 bp, 35 predicted proteins | sample 8540491 | NCBI WGS metagenome assembly BNJT01 (sample SAMD00202455, study PRJDB9452) | human saliva metagenome | host: Homo sapiens | reverse complement strand
GGGCGAAGCAGAGGAGGTAAAGGATTCGTGAGGCGCATCGTGCGACGAGTAAATCTATTTCTATTTGTCACAAAGGTACGGCTTGCCCCGCTAATCCCGCTCGTAGGCAGTAGAGCTCAAAGCTCCTGCTCCTCTGAACTTTTCGCAGTGTTTCAAAAATAAAGTAGTACCTAAGGGAACAGTTTAGATGGGAATGATTGGATTCCCTTGTCTATCCCGACAAGCTTTGAGACGCTCTTCAAATAGGATATTCCCAAAGTTAAAGATGAAGAGATTCTGTTTTAGCTCGAGTAATACCTACATACAGGAGTTCATCTAGTACATCTTCTGCAGTGCCTGGAGTCACCAGCATAATAATCGTATGCGACTCCCACCCCTTTAAAAGAGTGAATTGTCGAAATCTTAATCATTCCTGGATTAGCCAAAAAATGGAGTTTTTATTGCGCCGAATGAATTTGTAATCCAGACCACGGACTTTGCCCTGAAACTCTTTGATATACGCCTTATTATTATTCAAGTAGACATCTTGAAAGGACTTGTAGTCAAGCCCAAGTTCATATACACACTCTTCAAGTACACGACTCATATGGTCAGGATCCAAATCATACAGTTCTATTCGAGATAGCAACTTAGCAGTATCAACCATAACCTGATTCTTGCATAACGACTTTTCGCTCCATTGACAATGATATTTATGTATAGATATTTCACTGAGAAGGTCAAATAGGTATCCCATCTTATAAAACAACTCAAGAGCATACTTATAACGAGTCTCAAGCGTCTCCATCGTTGTAAGCGTTTTCTCTCTGCTACGGCAACGATAATAAGCATCAAAGAGACACTGCCAACCGTTATCCACCCCAAGCATAACTATATCATTAGGGGAGACTTGTTCCTGTTCTATTATGCTTCGGACAAGTGAATAGACAGCTCCAACAGTATATGGCGAATCCAGTCTTTGGTAGTGTACTAAGCCTTCCGAACCAACAAACGCTAGAGTATTTTTCCTCAGGAGTATCCAGTTCATACTTCTCTGTAAATGCCACCCTCTGGTAAGCATATGACAAATCTGTGACCTTGGCATCAGATCAGAAACGAATGGTTAAGTCTAATTGGACGACTTCTCACATTGGTTTTGAACATCCTTTTCCTCTGTATCTATACCATAGATGTTCTGCTTAACATCACCAAAAAAGTACGTACTCGCCATCAACCCCAAGGAAGTACGACTTCAAAATATCCATCCAAGGTCGCTTATAATCTTGGATCTCATCTATCAAGATGGCGTCATAACGAGCAAGCCTCTTTTGATTCTCGTTAAAGAGATTGATATTAGAGAAGTACTCAGCATCAAACCAAGCCTCAATCTCTTCCGACGAGGCTCTCTGGGGGACGGGGATATGTTTATCCCTATGTTGTTAAAGCTCACCCCTAATGAAGCGATGGTAATTACAAATAATGAAAGCCGGTGAATAAAAGTCCTCTGCAACATTATTAAGCCTGTCCTTTATGTAGTTTACAAGAGTAATATTAAATGTCAGAATCAGTATTTTTGACTTCTTCTCGTCAGCTTTTCTTTTGCAAGCTCTTTTATATGCTTGAACAGCTCGAGCAACAAGCACCGTCGTTTTACCAGATCCAAAGACACCACTGACTCTCTGTTCCTTAATATCCGAGTAAATTATTTTCTCTTGTTGAGAGGTATAGATAATATTTCGACCTTGTTCCTTCAGATGCTCTGATGGCTCTAGGATTCTACGAATATTCCTATAAACATGATCAGGAAGCTCAAACTTACTTCTTCTTGAAATATAGCGGGTATAAAGGAGTAGCCCTAAGCTTTTCCGATGTCAAACTATCGCATCCCCATAAACTCACGTATATATTTAAATTCACGTGCATCCGTAAACTGATCTTTTGCCACATAGCGCATTAACCTCCTTCTCTCTTGCCTTGTGAAAAATAGACAACACAGGAGACAGCCTGCATCTTGCGAAGGTCATTAATCCGACACTCTAACAGCCTCAGTCAACACGAAGGTCAAAGAGGTTCTTTTTATATTTATATACTTGAGCTATCGGTGACTTTACGACCGGGGATCCCCATCCTGATCCAGAGTCATCATAATGCCAAGCTTCCCTTCATCTACAGTAAAGTTTGAGAGGTTCCAATCTTTAACCTCAAAGATTAATAGCCCATAACCATATCGAAAGACAATAACATCAGGACGATCCCCATTGAGATAAGGGTTAAAAAGATCTCGTAATCGTCATCAAGATTCTCCATTAAGAATCCGAGAAGGCGTAGCTCTCCTTCTGTATAGCTGTTGCTTGAATTTCTTGATCGTCTCAAATGCGGGGTATACTTTTGCCATACTCTTAGATTACCAAACTCTATATCGCAAAGATATAGGATTATATTAGTGGCATGGCAAAACACAATTTATAGAGTAAGCTGTAGTGCTTTCTCTCAAGCCAAAGAAGTACGCGTAATGATAAAGGGAAAAGCAACTTATATAGCTCACGACACCGACCTATATAGGTCGGCGTCGTGAGCTATATGAGACCATTGCGCAAGGCTCCCACATATATGGTTGCGTGGGTAGAGCTATATAGCTTTCTCTTGATTCCTATATAGCTTTTGTGAAGTGACCTATATCAGGTTGGTGCTCCGCGTAGGGATAAAAGTTGAGGACAAGTGGCAGATAAGTTTGGGCTACGTACGTGGCTCTAATATCTACGTACGTGGATATTTGGATTTACGTGCCTGGTCTTTAAGACTACGTGCATAGATGCAGAAAAACCACTACGGGAAGGCGCTTTTTTCTTCGCGAGAAGGACACTTTTCCCTCCGCTGGATAAGAGGAATACTCGCGATAAGGCGGAGGACTTGCGTATCACTTCGGCGAGGCATATCGGGGAGCTGGGCGTGCGATACCTTAGCACTCTAAATATAGAGGACAGGACTCTCGGCAACAGTCGCATTCAGAGGGCGCGCAGGGAGGAGAGAAAAGAGAAGCCCCACGGCCTCCCTTCGTGAGGGAAGCCGTGGGGCTGATGCGTGGTGTGTGACCTTGCCGCAGGGGGCTTAGCCGCGGTGTGCGATGATCTCGATCTCTACGGAGGCCATTCTTAGGCAGCGTCTTCACAGCTACGGCAGAGCGTGCGGGGAAGGTGCCCGTGAACTGCTTCTCATAGACAGCGTTCATAGCAGCGAAGTCGCCCATATCAGCGAGGAAGCACGTGGTCTTGACGACCTGATCGATGGTGAAGCCAGCTTCAGCGAGGATCGCGTGGATGTTGCGGAAGACCTGCTCGGTCTGAGCGGTGACGCCTTCGGGGAACTCGCCCGTGAGCGGGATCGATACCGAGCTGACCCGATGCGAAGAGCATATCTCCGACGAGGATAGCCTGACTGTAGGTACTGATAGCGGCTGGTGCCTTGGTGGTGGCAATGACTTGCCCATGAGTAAGAGGTTGTATTTAGGGTGATGAATAGTTGGACGATGGGGGGATTACTTAGCGTTGAAGCGGTTCATCGTAGAGGCGATCCCTCCAGGCAGAAGGCGATGGAGGCGTCGACGAAGGTCTCCAGACGCTCGGGCATCTGTGCCTCTTCCTCAGGGGAGAAACGCCCGAGGACGTAGTTTATTTGTGCGCCCTGTGGGAAGTCATTCCCGATACCGAAGCGCAGACGGGCATAGGACTGCGAGCCGAGGAGCTGGGCGATATTCTTCAGCTGCGTGTGACCCGCGTCACTTCCCTTGCCCTTGAGACGGAGCGCACCGAAGGGCAGAGCAAGGTCATCGACGATGACCAGCACGCGCTCGATGGGGATCTTCTCCGTCGCTCATCCAGTAGCGGACAGCTTCGCCGCTGAGGTTCATATAGGTAGAGGGCTTGAGCAGGACGATCTGCGCGCTCTTAGCACGACCCATAGCGACATCGCCGTAGCGCTTCGTCTCAAAGCGCACACCCAGGCGGAGCAGCGATGGCGTCGGCTACACGGAAGCCGATGTTGTGGCGGGGTCATATCGTATTCAGCCCCGATATTGCCGAGTACCTACGATGAGGTATTTCATTGAGTGGGGTAAGGGGTTATTCGTAGGTGAGGAGGACATTCTCATACACGGCAGAGAGATCCCGAGCAAGGCGCTTCGGCGTGAAGCGCTCCACGTACTCACGGTACCGTCGGTGATCATCTTCTGACGCAGGGAGATGTCGATGAGGACGCGGTCGATCATGCTGGCGAGCATCGTGGCGTCACTGGGGTCGGTATAGAGGCTGCTGGGGCCACCAGCTTCCTCCAGACAAGAGCCTGTAGCACCGATGACGGCAGACGCCAGCATTCAGAGCTTCGATGAGCGGGATACCAAAGCCCTCGAAGCGCGAGGGGTAGACGAAGACCTTCGCTCCCGCATAGACACCTGGGAGCATCGCCGAGCCGACGCCGTGCGTGAGGGTGCAGGCGAGAGAGGACACCCAAGCGGCGGGCGCTGTCGACGACGGTATTCACATAGGGGTGTCTTACGTACCGACCGCCACGAGGTGGATGTCCTTGTCCTGAAGCTGAGCGAGTGCCTCGACGATGAGGGCGAGGTTCTTACGCTCCTCGATACTCCCGACGAAAAGGATATAGCGCTCGGGGAGGTTCAGTGCCTGACGTGCCACTACGACATCCTCGGGCGTCACCGCTGCGAAGGCTTCGGAGCAACCCCTGATAGACGGTCGTCACACGCTCCTCCTCAATGCCGAAGATATCGATGACATCACGGCGCGTCTGGTCGCTCACGGTGATGACGTGGTCGGTACGATGCGCTGACGCGCCGTACTTCTTGCGGTAGAGCAGGCGGTCAATGGGCTTGTAGAACTGTGGGTAGCGGATGAAGCCAAGTCGTGCGCGGTGACGACCGTACCTATGCGCTGGGCATTGTACAGCCCGATGGGAAGCTCATTGGTCAGCTCCCGTGGAAGAGGTCGACCTGCTCCGTACGGCAGCGCGAGACTACGGAGAAGTTGCGCCAGAGATTGCCCCCAGCGAAGCGCTGCGACGATGGGGCGTGATGAGCCGCACCGAGCGATTGGACAGCAAGCGCTTGTAGAGCGAGGGTCACCCGAGAGGGCGAGAAGAGCAGATAGCGGTTCTCTGGGCGGAACTCCGTGAGCGTGTCGAGCGACGAAGCGGCTGTAGTTCCCGAGTACCGGTAGCATTGTGTGTAATGCGCTTGGCATCGAAGGCGATATTCATCGGCTCAGTGAGGCTACAAGAGGGATAAGGGACGAGGACTGGTGCACTACTTCGCCTCGGTGGTGGTATTGTAGCGGAAGAGCAGCGCGAAGAGCACTGCTACGACAGCAGCGTAGGCAGCGAAGATGTACCAGCTCGCGCTCCAGCCTGCGAGGATCGCCGTCGTGTCGCGCCTCCGTGTGGACGAAGTGATTGATCACCGCCTGCGCACTGAGCGAGCCGAGCGTCGCACCGATACCATTGGTCGCGATCATGAAGAGGCCTGAGACTGGAGCGAATCGAGGGGTCAGTCTCCTTGTCCACGAAGAGCGAGTTCCGACACATTGAAGAAGTCGAGATACCACCCCAGTAGACGATCATACTCAGCAGGAAGAGCCATACGCCACTACCTGGGTTACCAAGACCGAGGAGGGCAAAGCGCAGGACCCACGCCACCATAGCGATGAGCATCACACGGCGGATACCGAAGCGACGCAGCGCAAGGGGATGAGCAGGATACAGAGCGTCTCGGAGAGCTGAGAGAGGGAGATGAGGATATTCGCGTACTTCACGCCGAAGGTATCAGCATAAGCAGGGATCTCGCCGAAGGTGCTGATGAAGGGTTAGCAAAGCCATTGGTGATCTGCAGGCTGACACCGAGAAGCATCGAGAAGATGAAGAAGAGCGCCATCTTACGCTGCTTGAAGAGCGACGAAGGCACGTGGCGTACTGAGGGCTTCGACGAGGCTCTTGCTCTGCCCCTTGGGAGCCGTGGGGCAGTTGGGTAGCGTCTGTGCGTAGACTGCGAGGACGAGGCTGATGATAGCCGAGACAGCGAACTGCCCACTCGTAGCCTCAAGACCGAGCAGGCTCACCGCGATCATCGTGCAGATGAAGCCCACCGTACCGAAGACACGGATCGGAGGGAAGCTCTTCACCAGATCCAGCCCCGCTTGGTCGAGCGAGGTGTAGTACCACGGAGTTGCTCAGTGCCAGCGTCGGCATATAGAAGGCGACACTCAGCGAGTAGAGCGCAAAGAGGCTGGGATAAGAGGGCGCATCGGTCTGCGTGTAGAGGAAGACGCCGAGCATCAGCATCCCAGCCAAGGTATGGCAGACCCCTAAGAGGCGCTGTGCTGGGATCCAGCGGTCAGCGACGATACCCACGAGAGCAGGCAGTGAAGAGCGACACGAGACCTTGCGTGGCGTAGAAGTTCCCGATCTCGGAGCCGAAGCCTGCGGTACCGAGGTAGCGCCCCATAGAAGTAAGGTAGGGGTACCTCAGACTGCAAACTGGAGGAAGTTCATCACCGTCAGGCGGAGCTTGATGGAGGACTGCATAGACGTAGTCGTATAAGTGCTTAGGTAGTGGGTAGAGTGACGCCCACAGAGAGCAGGGAGTTCTCGGGGTGACGAGGCCTGTTCTCTGTGGGCGTCAGATAGGGGTTTACTGCTGCTGGAGCTGTACACTCACGAAGCTCACCTGGCGGTCCGTGGTAGCCTTTGAGAGGCGGAGGAAGCTCGGACGGATGAGACTCAGCGATGCTTGCAGAGCCATTGGAGCCCGATGACGTCACCGATACAGGTACGAGGCTCAGCTCCAGTGGCGTGGAGATCGTCCAGCCCGTAGCGGCGGAGTAGGTGGCGTACTTTGCCAGATGCTCCGTGACGATGCGGGCGATGTTGTTGAACTTATACGCCTTGTCGCTGGCGGCATACTTCTTCGAGAGGTACGACTTACCCGACTGGATGGTACCTGCACATCGGCTGAGAAGAACTCCGTCACCTTGTCTGAGGGAGGAGCAGGAGGTAGTCGGGCTGGTTCGTGCGCTGCCCTTCAGGGCTATTGACCTTCACGGAGAAGTTCGCATCAGCGAGCATCCAAGCGCTACTGATGAAGTCGCTGGGCACGGGCGTCGTGGTGGGCTTAGGCGCTGAAGCGAGGAGCTTCTGCAGCTCGCTCACCGAGAGCGTGTACTTCGTCGTCACGCCAGCGGGTACCTTTGACATAGCTATACTCCGTAGACGGAGCCGTGAGGCTCGAGATGTCGCCGCTGCTCAGAGCGTTCAGGCGTGAGGTGAGCTTCGTATCGACGAAGGTCTTCACGTACTTCACGCGCTCGGCGGGCTTCTCCTTGTTGGGCACACTGTAGTGGATCTGGAGAGCGACCTCCGTGACCTCGAGGAGGAAGCCACGACCCGTGACAGGTGCTACGTAGAAGCCAGGGAAGATCTCGCGGTCAAAGCGCGACTGCGAGTTGAAGGCACTCTTCAGCGTCGCCGAGCGCGTCGCATCGAAGAAGTGCTTCCCGAGGCTCACATCCAGAGGGATGGTGAAGTAGCGCATCGTGGAGTTCTGCTGGATGAGCGTCCCAGCGCTGGGCTGGATGGTGGCAGAGTCCCAAGAGCGTCGCGCCCGTGCGGTACTGTGCCGAGCGTCTGGCTCGAGGTACCAGCCGTGGTGACGGGGCTGAGCGAGCTTGTAGACGTTGACCTTAATCTGGGCATCTGCATTCCCCTCGGTGCGGTCCGAATAGATACGGAAGTAGACCGAGTCAATGGTCAGCTGGGCATTGTCAGCATCCTCGAAGGCAACCCCTTCGGCAGTACGGATCTGCTTGATGAACTCACCCGTGACGGTCGAGCCCGTCTCGTCGATGAGCGTACCGAGGAGCGAAGTCGTACCATCGGTATAGAGCGTAGGGAGTGGCTACCGTGGTGGCGTCGAAGGTGATCGTCGTCGCAAGCCCGGTGACCTTGTCGCGGTTAGGCTGGATGCTCTCACCGATACCCGAGAGGTTGTCCTCGGTGCAGGAGGTGGAGAGCGTCGCAAGGCCCAGCGAGAGGAGGCTACATATAGAGCTGAAGCAAGCTTCATCGCGGGAGGATCTTCTTATAGAATTCATTATACACCTCGGCACACCCTTCGACAGGAGTATAGGGGAGGAAGTTCACCCCACTCTCGTCGATGTACTGCTTGAGGCTGGGCGAGATCTCGGCACTACCCTGTACGACCCTCGTTGGCGTAGTGGATGGCCAGACGGTTCAGTGCCTCGTAGTCGGTCTTGCCATCGAGTACGGAGAGTGCTGCGGGCTTGATCTTGTCGAACTTCAGGCACTCGAAGAGCGTGTCGGGGATCTCTACGGGAGCGGGACTCATCGTAGAGCGAGTAGATGATCTTGGCCTCTTCAGGCAGGGATCATCGTGGTAGTACTTCTTCAGATAGAGCATCCCCAGTGCGGTGAAGGTACCGTGGCAGTGGATGATGTCGGGGATCCAGCGGAGCTTCTTGATGGCTTCGAGGGCACCACGCACGAAGAAGATCGAGCGCTCGTCGTTGTCGTTGCCCACCTTGGGGGTCGACGTCGAAGACGGTCTTACGCTTGAAGAAATCATCGTTGTCGATGAAGTATACCTGCAGGCGGGCGGTCGGCAGTGAAGCGACCTTGATGATCAGTGGATGGTCATTGTTATTGATGATCATATTGATCCCCGAGAGGCGGATGACTTCACGCAGCTGATTGCGGCGCTCGTTGATGACACCGAAGCGGGGCGTGAAGATGCGGATATCATTACCCAGCTCCTGAATCCCCTGCGGCAGCTGACGTGCCGTCGTCGCGATATCGGATTCGGGGAGGTAAGGGAAGATCTCCTGCGAGATATACAATATTCGTCTTGATTTCATTCGTCTATCGATTATACTTTTTGAAGCGGCTCCCCGAGGGGGCGCCGTAGTAGCCCCGCCGCTGATAGGGCATAGAGCTTCTACAAAGATACGGAATTTCCCTCGGAGCACTTCCCTACCTGCTTCTCTCAAAGCATCTAATCCCTCTTGGAATGAGCCTCGAACAGCAATTACCTACCTTTGCTTTACTCTCAAGGGAGGCTCCCCTCTCTCATTCATCGCAAGAGTACAGATCGTAACACATCACAAGCAATGACAAAATCACTCATCATCGCAAGCTTTATGATCCCCGCTCTGCTCACCAGCTGCGGCAAAGGCAGCAAGGGCACGATAGCCTCCCAGGAGCAGACCACTGCTACCGACAGCCTCCCCCTCATCGGACGAACGCTCCATATCGACTATGGGCAGATGCAGGCGATCGTGACCTACGGGCAAGGCACGCTCATCTGGCAGACCAGCTCTCCCGACGGCAAGACCTCTGAGCAGACGAAGGAAGAGCCCAACTACGAAGCCCTCGGCGATGGGCGCACCTTCGCCACCTGGCAGGAGGCGAGCGGCGAAGTCGTCGCACAGATCGTAGACCTCAAGGCCCAGCAAGTCACCGCCTTCATCTACGCCCCCCTCACAGAGGGGCAGACAAGTCGCTCCGCCACGCGCCTGACGGGCAAGATCATACAGCAGTAAATCCCACGCCCCCTAGTAGCAATGCCCCTCCATCAGTAGAGATGGAGGGGCATTATCATATAGAGCAGGCTATTACAAAAGGGGACTCTTGACCAGTCCTCTTCATATAGCAAGCCTATAAAAGCGAAGCACCGACATACCTCACGAGGAGGATGTCGGTGCTTCTTGCTTGGTAGCCCCTGGGGGAATCGAACCCCCCTTTCAAGAATGAAAATCTTGCGTCCTAACCGATAGACGAAGGGGCCGCCTGAATTCTGTCTCACATCTTCTCCGAGAGGAGGTGCTTGACAGCAGATGGGGAGAGTGGCTACTCTTAGCCGAGGCGTGCGATCTGCTTAGCGAGCTTGCTCTTGAGGTTTGCAGCCTTGTTCTTGTGGATGATCTTCTTGCCAGCGAGGCGGTCGAGCATCGAGCTGAGCTGGGGCAGAGCTGCGCGAGCTTCAGCAGCATCGGTCAGCGCACGGAAGCGACGCACAGCGTTACGAGCCGTCTTGGCGTAGTAGCGGTTGTGCAGACGACGAGCGTTGGTCTGACGGATTCTCTTGATGGATGACTTATGATTTGCCATTTGTATCTTTTCTTTTTGTTGTTATCGTAGCCCATGGGGGAATCGAACCCCCTTTCAAGAATGAAAAATCTTGCGTCCTAACCGATAGACGAATGGGCCTCCCAATGTCAACCGCCTACCACATGAGCAGCATTCAGTTGCGAGTGCAAAGGTATAACAAATTATTTATCCACCAAACACCCTGAGCAAATTCATCGCCCTTACCTATATAGGTATAGACTACTTGAGTACGCTCTCCGAGCGGTATAGCGCACAGTTCACGGCATTACGGCAACGTGGAAGATAATTCGTGTAGATCGGGTAGCAAAGGATGCCGGATCGGGGTAAGTACCCGAAGCGGGGAGAAAAATCGCCCTTGCAAGGCACTGAGATATAAGCGCCTTTGAGGGGAAAAAAGCAACCAGTACTGGTCAGTGAAGCGAGCAGTACTGGTCGCGCGAGTGACCAGTACTGCTTGACTATGGTGACCAGTACTGGTTCGTCGTGCGACCAGTACTGGTTACTTTCCCCTATCGGGAAAGCCCGTCAGATAGCCGTGCCACTCCCCTCCCCCTGCACTATACGACTCCATTATTTTTATAGGCTTCGCGAATGAAGCTCGGTAAGTCAAGGCGCAAACAACTACTAGTCTGCATATGGAACAACTACTCGTTTCGGGGTCAAACCACTATTCGTTTCGTATGCGAACAACTACTCGTTCGCCTACGGATGAATACTGGTCTGAGATCAAACGACTATTGGTCATTGCTCCGACCTATATTGGTCGCTGGGTGAACCTATATTGGTCGTCACACGAAGCTATATAGGTCGTCGTCGTGACCTATATAGGTCAGCCCAGCGACCAATATAGGTTCACATCGCTCCCCCGCAGAGAGCAATATCCCTCCGCTCCACTCCCCCACTCCATATACGGCACATCCCCCACGGAGCTTCTCCGTAGGGGATGGGTCATAGCCCGCCCAGATAAGGGGCGGGAGATGAAGCGATGGGTAGCAACTACTGCATCACCTTGCGATCGGTGAAGAGATAGAGGCGGTCACCTGGGCGCACCTTCTCAGGCACAGCGATCGAGCAGAGCTGACCCTTGACGGCCTTCTCTACAGGCTCCATGTCCACGCGGATCTCTTCGACGACAAAGCGCACAAGCCCCGTCGTCGGCCCCGTGATGATGATCTCATCACCAACCTTCAGCTCGCCACTCTCGACGGCGAACTCCCCGACACCGACCTTACCGAAGTACTTCGTCGTCTTAGCGACGTAGACCTTCTGCTTCGCAGCCGAAGAACCGTAGCTCGACGTCCATTCGCCAAGGCGCTGGTCGAGATAATAGCCGTCCCAGAAGCCGCGGTTGAAGACCTGCCCGAGGTGGTTGTCCCACTTCTCGACGTTGTCCGTGGTGAAGTTCCCCGCACAATAGGTATCGACAGCCTCGCGGTAAGCACGCACGACGGTATCGACGTACTCGGGACCACGCGCACGGTACCTCGATCTTGAGGACGCGCACACCAGCATCGAGCATCTTTATTGAGGAAGTGGATCGTCTTCAGATCCTTGGGCGACATAATGTACTGGTTGTCGATCTCCAGCTCGATACCCGTCTCCTTGTCCTTGACCTCGTAGGAGCGGCGGCAGATCTGCGAGCAGGAGCCACGGTTAGCGCTCTTACCCTGCTCGTGCAGGCTGAGGTAGCACTTACCCGAGACGTAGCCATACAGAGGGCGCCGTGGGCGAACATCTCGATACGGATGGGCTCGCCAGCAGGGGCTGACGATGGGCTCTTCGATGATCGCCTTATGGATGGCAGCGACCTGGTCCATATTCAGCTCACGTGCTAAGACCACGACGTCGGCGAAACTGCGCGTAGAAGCGCAGCGCCTCGACGTTGGTGATATTGAGCTGGGTGGAGAGGTGGACTTCGACACCGATACTACGTGCGTAGAGCGTACGGGTGCGACGTCGGCAGCGATGATAGCCGACACGTCGGCAGCCTTCGCCGAGTCGATGATCTCACGCGTGAGCGCAAGGTCTTCGTCGTAGATGATCGTATTGACGGTGAGATAGCTCTTGACGTCGTGCTCACGGCAGATCGCCGCGATCTTATGGAGGTCTTCGGTGGTGAAGTTATTCGCACTCTTTCGAGCGCGTGTTGAGTACCTTCGATACCGAAGTATATGGAGTCAGCACCCGCGTTGATAGCCGCCATGAGCGACTCATAGGGAGCCCACGGGTGCCATGATTTCGTAATCTTTCCTGTTCATTTGTGATAAATAGAGATATGGAGTGCAAAGATAGCTCAATATAGCTCCACGAGACTTTCCACCTCCATAGAGAAAGTCTATCAGCACCCCTATACAAAGCATCCGCGCCCAATACCAGCTGGGGTATCGGGCGCGGATGTAAAGGGGTTATTCCGGAGGAAAAGAGGCTATCTGCGGCGCGTCGTGGTGGCAGCGGGGGCAGCCGAAGTCGCAGCGGGTGCGAAGGCTTCGGTGATAGGATGCCCGATGCAGCCTGAGGGATACTGCGTCTTCAGCAGAGCTGCCAGCGTAGCAGCGATATCCGTGATATACGTCTCACGATAGAGATGGCCTGCACGGACGCCGTACGCCCACGTAAGATGAGGGGATGTGCGTATCGTAGGGAGACCATACGCCGTGCGTCGTACCCTGAGGGAGCGAAGTGCCAGACTTCGAGTACCACCCTGGATCGGGTACGATGAAGATATCACCACTGCGCCCCTTGCGGTAGCCGTTGATGATACGCGTCTTGATCGCATCGGGGATCGCAGCCATAGCCACTTCTTCGGCAGGCACAGCATAGGCTACACCAGGGAGCTTATCCTTGAGTACTTGCAGATCGCCTGATAGAGTACCGTGGCGGTTGACGCCGAGCGAGTCGATGAGGTCCTGACGGAAGAAGACCTGATAGTTCATATACCCACGGACGATCTGTGCATCACGTCCGATATAAGCACAGGCTGCGGAGTCGGCGATACGACGAGCCAGATCACTGCGGAAGAGCCTGCCCAGGGATCTTGTGATCGCGGTCGAAGGTGAGGTTGTGCGCAGCAGCGTGGTCGGCAGTGAGGATGAAGAGGTAGCCGTCACGACCGAAGCGCCCATCGAGGTAGCGGAAGAAGTCAGCGAGGTCCTTGTCCAGACGGAGGTAGGTATCCTCGGTCTCGACAGCGAAAGGTGCCGTAGCGGTGACCCCACATAGTCGGTAGCCGAGTGGCTCATAGCGAGGAAGTCCGTCTCGTCGGCACGCGAGCCGAGGCTTTCCCCTTCGATAGCAGCCTTAGCCATCTCGAAGGTCAGCGTATTCCCCATAGGCGTGGTGCGGATGACACCAGGACCCTTGATCTTCGCCAGCTCAGCCGTGTTGAGAGGGAGTGTAGCGGGGAACTTGCCGTCCTTATCCCAGGGCTGCTCGTAGGGTACAGAGTCGGCCGTGCTCTCACGATAGGTATCGATAGGATAGAGCGTCTTCCAGCCGTCCTTGAGGAGCTCAGCGACACGACCACGAGCGTTGAACTCCTTCACCCACTCAGGGCAGGTCCTGCATATAGTAGGTGCTGGTGATGAAGTTGCCCGTCTTGTCGTCCAGCCAGTAAGCACCGTTAGCCGTGTGGCCTGCGGGGAGGATGGAGGCGCGATCCTTGATAGCTACGCCGATGGTCTTCGAGCGGAAGTTCGTAGCGATACGCAGCTCGTCGGAGATGGTCGTCGTGAGGAGGTTGCGAGGAGACATCTGCCCGCTGACACCGTTGGGTACACCAACCGAGCTTACCGTCGTATCCTGCGTGCAGTAGATGGGGTTGCCATCCTTGAAGAAGTCATTCCCTGCGATACCGTGGATCGAGGGGACACTACCCGTGTGGACGGAGCTGTGCCCGATAGCGGTATAGGCGGGGATGTAGTTGATGCGGGTATTCTCGCAGTTGAAGCCCTGCGTGAGGAGGCGCTTGAAGCCACCTTCGACGAAGCGAGCCTGATAGCGATAGAGGTAGTCCCACGTCATCTGGTCGACCATCATCGTGACGACGATGCGGGGGCGGTTGTGCTGTGGAGCGGCCTTCGCTGCCACGGGCGCGGTGAGCGTGAGGGCGGTCAAGGCGAGGGCGCCAAAGAGGTTCTTATGTATCATAATGTCAGGGTGTGAATGTTCGTCTTTCGTGGGCTAAGCAGGGAGAAGTAGCTCGACACGGCTCCAGCGCTGGCGCACTTCGCAGCTGACGAAGGTGAGGCCAAGCTCTTCGCCTCGAGCACGCAGGAGCGGTATATCCTCCTCGTAGAAGCCGCTGAGGATGAGACGTGCGCCAGGGAGCATCACCTCGCGGTAGCGGGGCATATCCTCGAGCAGAATATTGCGCGTGATGTTCGCCAAGATGAGGTCGTAGCCTTCGCGCCCCTCGAGTAGGGAAGCATCTCCGCAGAGCATCTCGTCGATGGTGACGCCTGAGAGGGCTGGCATTCTCCCTGCACGTTGGCATAAGCCCAGGGTCGATATCGATCGCCGTGAGGTGACGCGCGCCACGCTTGAGAGCGATGAGGCCAAGGATACCCGTACCGCAGCCCATATCGAGGACACGCTGTCCCGAGACGTCGTGCGAGAGGATCCATTCCCCGACGAGGGAGGTCGTCTCGTGATTGCCCGTACCGAAGGCCATCTTCGGATTGATGATGATCTCCAGAGGTACCTCGGGACGTGGGTCGTGGAAGGGGCGCACGGATCAGGCACGCGCCATCACCGAGGAGGATGGGCTGGAAGTAATTCTTCTCCCACTCCTCATTCCAGTTGATGTCGGGCAGCTCCTCCGCCGTAAGCGTATAGGGAGAAGCCCTGCGACGGGGAAGGCATCGAGGAGTTCGCGGGTCGCGTCGGCATCGTACTGCTCCGTCGGGATGAAGGCCTTCAGCTCGTAGGCATCTTGCTCGAAGCTATCGAAGCCCAGGGGCCCCAGCTCGGCGATGAGCCAGTCGCTAAGATCCTCATCACGAAGAGACGTGGCGGCGCTATCGTAGTGGTAGCTGATAGTCAGCTGTAGGTATTGCATAGGGATAGATAGGGATGAATAGGCGGGAGAGCCGTTAGCCTAAGACCTCACGGAGCACCTCATCCATAGTGGTAGCGGTGCGGTCGAAGTCCTCACGGCTGTGGGCCATCGAGAGGAAGATACACTCAAACTGTGAGGGGGGCAGGTAGATCCCACGCTCGATCATACCACGGAAGTAGCGGGCATAGGCCTCCGTGTCGGAGCGCTTAGCATCGGCATTCGAGTGCACGCCACCGGGCGTGAAGAAGATCGTCGAGAGCGAGCCGACGCGATTATATGAGAGACGATCGGTGTAGCGGTCGAGGATAGGACGGATCGTTGCTTCGAAGGCCCTGCCCCTTCTCCTCAAGACGGGTATAGAAGTCAGGCTCGGCGAGCGTCTGGAGCATCGTGATACCTGCTGCCAGAGCGAGCGGATTGCCCGAGAGCGTCCCTGCCTGATAGACGTCGCCGAGCGGCGCCAAGCGATCCATGATGTCGGCACGACCACCGAAGGCTCCGACGGGGAAGCCCACCACCGATGATCTTCCCGAGGCAGGTGAGGTCAGGGACGAATACCATAGAGCTCCTGCGCACCACCACGGGCAGCACGGAAGCCGCTGATGACTTCGTCGAAGATGAGCAGTACGCCCTCTTCCTCCGTCACACGGCGCAGCTCCTCGAGGAAGCCTGGTGCGGGAGGGATGAGCTCCCATGTTGCCCGTCGATCGGCTCGAGGATGATAGCAGCGACCTCACCCACGATGCGCCTCGAGGGTGCGACGCACGCTCTCGATATCATTGTAGGTAGCGACCAGCGTGTCCTCGATGATGTGCTTCGTCACACCAGCGCTCGATGTCTGACCAAAGGTAGCCAGCCCCGAGCCTGCCGAGATGAGGGAAGGTATCGGCGTGGCCGTGGTAGCAGCCCTCGAACTTGATGATCTTGTCGCGACCCGTGAAGCCACGTGCCAGACGGACGGCACTCATCGTCGCCTCCGTCCCCGAGTTCACCATGCGCACACGCTCTACCGAGGGGAAGAACTTCGTGCAAATAAGCTCTGCCATCTCGACCTCGCGGGCATTACAAGCTCCCGTAGCTCGTACCCTTCTCCAGCTCACGGCGGATAGCCTCCTGGATGGGAGGGTAAGCGTGTCCGAGGAGCAGGGGTCCCCCAGGAGCTGATGTAGTCGATGTATTCGTTGCCATCGACGTCAAAGACGTGGGCGCCCTTGCCGTGATCGATATAGAGGGGGTGAGGCCTACCGAGCGGAAGGCACGTACGGGGCTATTGACCCCGCCAGGGGATATACTGCGAGGCGCGCTCAAAGAGCGCAGCCGAAGAGTCTACTCGTCTCATACTATCTATTGAAGTCTCGCTGGCGAGATCCCGAAGGGAAGCTACAGCCAGCCTATAATATGCTCTCCTACAAAGTTAGGGAGAAAATGCCGAGGGAGGGGTTTCTCACCGCACCCTGCACCCCGAAGCACACCACCATCCCGTGCGCTGAGGCAACTGCTCGCCCCTATACAAGCGCCCCGCCCCACCGACCGCAAGAGCGGTAGATGGGGCGGGGCGATGTCTTAGCGTAGCACGTCACGCTACGAGAGGACTACTGCTGATCGTCCTTAGGATTGGCCTCAGTCTTCTTCTTGTAGCCGTCGTAGGCGTAGTAGATGACAGCGAAACCGATGAGCATATAGGCGATGAGGATACCCGTGAAGCCACCGATCTTATAGGCGAGGTGCTCGTAGCGGTTGACGGAGACCGTACCCCCAGCTTCGTAGGTAACTATCATATTGACATAGCGGAAGATACCGAAACCAATAACGATAAGACCGCAGACGGCGGAGAGGATAGCACCGGTAATAGGGCTTACGGCTACCAGAGCCCGTGTACATATTACGGGAGATGAACTTGTTGTCGTTGTCGTTGCTCATTGCTTATAGGGATTTATGAATTGAAAGACGTGGGGATTACTTAGCCGGACGCTTGGCCTTCTCTACACTACCATAGATAGAAGACTTCGAGACGCTCACCCGAGCCTGTAGACTGGAAGAAGATGCTGGGGATAGTCTCGATGAGGACTTCGCGGACTCCATACGGAAGACTGCCGTGAACGTGCCATCGGCACCGATCTCCTTAGCGAAGGGTGCCGTCGAACTGCTCATCTCGCACCGAGAGGCTCGGTCAGCTGCAGGCGGAGAGGCACCATCAGGCTCCACACCGATGACACGGCACCAGTGGATATTGACACCCACGCGAAGTGGGCTCACCATCAGGCTCCGTAGGTCACGATAGGCAGACCGATATGATATTCATCACCCTTGACGGGGGCCTTTCGTCACCTCCTCGGTGGCGTCAGCCTTCTGCCCAGCGATCATACGTAAGCTCCCTTGATGATGGCGAAGGCTGTGAAGGAGGACGAAGAGGACAGCCAGCGTAACCATAGCCTTACCCACCTACGGTGAGACGCGTGCCAGCGCCGGGGCACGGGGGTGCAGGTAGCGGCACATTCCTTATAGAACGCCTCCATCTCATCGGTCCAGTGAGCCGCAGCGATATCCTCGCCCGTGGCCTTTGACGCGGTAGGCAGCCGTGGGCTTCTTTGCGCACATTGCGAGAGAGCCACGTCTCGACAGTAAGAGAGTACAGGACGAGCTCGAGGGTCTCTACCTCACCAGAGAGGGGAGACTTGAGGTTGACCTCGAAGACCTTAATAGGAGAGTAGTTAGATGAGACGGAAATGAACATCTGACGGATAGTGATTAGGAAAGTGAAGGGATTGGGGTAGCGACGAGGGAGAGCTAAAGGCAGCGTCGCCGCAGTCTCTACCCTTATATCTTACTACGATTTGTCTGCCAATTTAGTATAAATCTCGTGAACCTCTACACAAGTCGTAGCCGCTGAGCAGGCGCATTTAGCGGCCCGAGAGGACGAGCAGGACGCTCACATCGTGGGGGGAGATACCCGGGATACGTGAGGCCTGACCGATGGTGCGTGGACGGATGCGGTCGAGCTTCTGCCGTGCCTCGGTACTCAGTGCTTGTATCTCGGCATAGTCGAGTCCCTCGGGGATGAAGACGTACTCCAGACGCTCGAGCTTCTCGGCCTGCTCACGCTCACGCTGGATATAGCCGCTGTACTTGATGAGGATCTCAGCACACTCGGCGATCTCATCGCGACGCGAAGGGATGGCCTCGAGGGCACGGCGGAGGGCGGGGACCATCTCGCTGAGGTCGGAGAGCGTCAGCTGGGGGCGCAGGACGAGGTCCACGAGCTTACAGCCCTGACGAAGCGGAGCGAGCCCACGTGCCTCAAGCTGAGGATTGATCTTGTCGGGGCGGATGGAGTAGCCCGAGATGAAGGCGATGAGTTCGTCGCGCAGGCGGATCTTCTCCTTGAGAAGGCGCACACGCTCCTCCGTAGCTAAGCCGATCTCGGCAGCACGGGGCGTGAGGCGCACGTCTGCATCGTCCTGTCGCAAAAGGATACGGTACTCGGCGCGCGAGGTGAACATACGGTAGGGTTCGTCCACGCCCTTCGTGACGAGGTCATCGATGAGCACCCCGATATACGCCTCGGAGCGGCTGAGCGTGAAGGGAGGTAGGTCGTGCACCTGCTGGTGGGCATTGATACCCGCGATGAGCCCTTGGCCTGCTGCTTCTTCGTAGCCGGTGGTCCCGTTGACCTGACCTGCGAGGAAGAGGCCTGCGATGACCTTGCTCTCGAGCGTATGATGCAGCTGTGTGGGGTCGAAGAAGTCGTACTCGATGGCGTAGCCTGGGCGATAGAGGCGCACATCACGCAGTGCGGGGATCTGTCGCAGGGCCTCGAGCTGCACCTCTAAGGGCAGTGAGGAGGAGAAGCCATTGAGGTAGTACTCATTCGTGCGCTCGCCCTCGGGCTCGAGGAAGAGCTGATGACGGTCCTTGTCGGCGAAGGTGACGATCTTCGTCTCGATGCTCGGGCAGTAGCGGGGGCCGATACTCTGGATCTGGCCATTGTACAGCGGCGAGCGGTCGAGGGCTTCACGCAGGACGGCGTGGCAGGCCTCATTGGTATAGAGCGTATAGCAGGGGAGCTGACGCAGCGTCGAGCGGGTAGGCGTATCGAGGTAGGAGAACTTATGATGATCATCCTCACCCTCCTGCACGCCCATCTCATCGAAGTGCAGGCTACGAGCATCAATACGTGGGGGCGTACCCGTCTTCATACGGTCGGTGCGGATACCCGCCTCCTGCAGCTGCTCGGAGATGCCGTAGGTAGCTGGCTCGGAGATACGACCGCCCGTGATCTGCAGCTCGCCGAAGTGCATCAGCCCCGAGAGGAACGTCCCCGCGGTCAAGATGACGGCGTCGGCAGAGAAGTGCACACCCAGCTGGGTCTCTACGCCACGTACACGACCCTCCTCGAGAGTGAGGTGCGTGACGGTGTCCTGCCACAGATCGAGTAGCGGCTCACTATCCAGCTCCTCACGCCAAGCCTCCATGAAGCGCATGCGATCACTCTGCGCGCGAGGGCTCCACATAGCGGGTCCCTTGCTGCGATTGAGCATGCGGAACTGGATGGACGTGCGGTCGGTGATAAGCCCCATGCGCCCCCCGAGGGCATCGATCTCGCGGACGATCTGTCCCTTGGCGATACCGCCCACAGCGGGGTTGCAGCTCATCTGCCCGATCTTATTCATATCGGGCGTGATGAGGAGCGTATGAGAGCCGAGGCGTGCCGCAGCAGCGGCAGCCTCACAGCCGGCGTGGCCAGCCCCGATGACGATGATGTCGTAGTGGGGCATCAGACGTTGAAGCGGAAGTGCATGATGTCCCCATCCTGCACGACGTAGTCCTTGCCTTCGACAGCCATCTTACCGGCCTCCTTGACAGCCGCCTCGCTGCCGTAGTGGAGGAAGTCCTCGTACTTGATGACCTCGGCACGGATGAAGCCCTTCTCGAAGTCGGAGTGGATAGCAGCAGCGGCACGGGGCGCCTTGCTGCCCTTGGTGTAGGTCCAGGCACGTACCTCCTGCACCCCAGCGGTGAAGTAAGTCTCCAGATCGAGGAGCTTGTAAGCAGCCTTGATCAGACGAGCCACGCCCGACTCCTCGAGACCGATCTCAGCGAGGAACATCTGACGCTCCTCGTAGGTCTCCAGCTCGGCGATCTCACTCTCGATCTTCGCAGCGACGACGAGGAGTTCGGCACCTTCGCTGGCGACAGCCTCGCGGACACGCTCTACATACTCATTGCCCGAGACAGCGGAGGCCTCGTCGACATTGCAGACGTAGAGTACGGGCTTGCTGGTCAGCAGGTAGAGCTCACGAGCGACCTTCTGCTCATCCTTCGTCTCGAAGCTGACGGTACGGGCGTTGAGGCCCTGCTCCAGAGCTTCCTTGTAGCGCATCAGGACGTCGCAGGCGAGCTTAGCCTGCTTGTCACCGCCCGTCTGTGCCTGCTTGTAGACCTTCTGCAGGCGAGCTTCGACGGTCTCGAGGTCCTTGAGCTGCAGCTCGGTGTCGATGATCGACTTGTCGCGCAGGGGGTCGACGCTGCCGTCGACGTGCGTGATGTTGTCGTCATCGAAGCAGCGCAGCACGTGCAGGATAGCATCCGTCTCACGGATGTTGGCCAGGAACTTATTCCCCAGCCCTTCGCCCTTGCTCGCACCCTTCACCAGACCAGCGATGTCGACGATCTCGACGGTCGTGGGGACGATGCGCTGGGGCTGGACGATCTCGGCCAGCTTCGTCAGGCGCTCATCGGGGACGGTGATGACCCCGACGTTGGGCTCGATGGTGCAGAAGGGGAAGTTAGCGGACTGCGCCTTCGCGTTGGAGAGGCAGTTGAAGAGGGTGGACTTACCGACGTTGGGCAAGCCTACGATACCACATTGTAGGGCCATTATGCGTATTGATTATATACCTTATTATAAGATGCAAAGATAGCGAAATGCGAGGAGGTCTCTAAGAGAGCCCCCTCGCATCACATATGACAGCGCTTGGATAAGCGCCTATCATTTACATATCCTACAGCTCACTCACCCTACCACTTGAGAGGAGTGACGACGCCATCGGTGAGCTGAAGCTTCACCCAAACCAACACCTCCTTGTTCGGCGCTGAGAACTGATGAATAGGCTTACCTGCGTTATAGATCCCCACCAAGGAGAGGATTGTCTCTGTCCCATTGACAAGCCAAGTCGAATTATTAATCACAGGAGGAAGAAACTCACACTCCAGCTCTGCCCCCCCATTGGCACTCAGCACGCGCACAAACGAGCGGTCAATCTTCCCCTCAAGAGGGTAGAAATCGGGGCGTGGAGCTGTGACCACAATCGAATTGTCCGTCACATCCAAGCTGTCCTTAAGTAGCCCATTCGTCTTCCCATCGACAAAGCCTAAGAGATGCTTCTGATACACCTCCGCAGTAATATCCTGCTGCTGCTCATTGACGACAAGAACATGGAAATTACTCTTTACGGGGCGATGTCGATACGGCTCATCCATCCCCGTGACACGGCGAGGAGTATCCTTGTGACAAGCGCAGCACACTACGGCTATAAGCCATAGCAGCATCAGACGGGAGATTGTTTTCATAGATATAAAGACTATTGAATCGTTATGAATTTAATGCAATTATAATCAATTCTATAGCAACCCCAAAACAACCACTGAACCGAGTCCGAACGACTATTGCTTTGCAACCTATATTGGTCGGCGGGCTGACCTATATTGGTCCGACGACGAAGCTATATAGGTCGCGATGACGACCTATATAGGATGGCGAAGAAAGCTATATAGCTTTGTGAAGTGACCTATATGAGGTTGTTACTCCGCGTAGGGAGAAAAGTTGTGGACGAGTGGCAGATAAGTTTAGGCTACGTGTGTGGACGATAAATCTACGTACGTGGATGTTTGGATTTACGTGCGTGGTCTTTAAGACTACGTGCATAGATACAGAAAACCACTACGGGAAGGCGCTTTTTTCTTCACGAGAAGGACACTTTCCCCTCCGCTGAATAAGAGGAGTATTTGCGATAAGGCGAGGAGCTTGTGTGTCACTTCGGAGAGGTATATCGGGGAGCTGGGCGTGCGATGCCTTAGCACTCTAAATAGAGGACAGGACTCTCCTGCAACAGTCTCACATAGGTCAGCCCGCTGACCAATATAGGTTGCTTTGCCCCATCCATAGAGGGAGATAAATCCCTGATCAAGGGCGCGGGATTGACCCGCCAGCAAGGAAGGATTCCCTCCTTCCTCTGGAGCGAACAAACAGCAGAGAATAAGCACACTAAGATGAATAGTGTGCAATTGCCGTTTTCTTTCTTTATTCCGCGGTAAAAAGCGTAACTTTGGTACGAGGAAATCAATGAGCACAAAGATGAAAGACCTACCGCTCTTCTATGCCCCAGCCCTACGCGAGGAGCTCCAGCTCCCCGAGGGAGAAGCGCAGCATGCCATACGTGTGCTGCGCGCGAAGGTAGGCGATGAGTTCCTCGTCACCGATGGCTGTGGTACCCTCTTCGAGACCCGCGTCTCAGGCGTAGACCGCCGTCACTGCCTCCTCTCGATAGAGCGCGAGGAGCCCTGGCAGAAGTATTGGAGAGGCCACTGGGCCGTAGCCGTCGCTCCCACGAAGAACATCGACCGCCTCGAGTGGACGCTCGAGAAGATGGTCGAAGTAGGTCTGGATGAAGTCTACCTCATCCGCACCCAGCACTCCGAGCGCAAGCATACCAGCGCTGAGCGTCTGGAGCGCATCATCCAGAGCGCGATGAAGCAGTCCCACAAGGCCCTCCTTCCTCGCCTCATCCCCGACGTACGCCTTTGCCCAGCTCCTCGAGATGACAGCGGACTATGACCTGCGGCTCATGGCCCACTGCCGTAGCACGGTTGGCCCTCGAGCGCCGTACCATCGATCACTTCTTCCGCCCCGAGGCGAAGACGCTCCTGATGGTCGGGCCCGAAGGAGACTTCTCCGTCGAGGAGGTCGAGGAAGCTACCCGTCGCGGGTGCCAGCCCATCACCCTCGGAGCAAGCCGCCTGCGCACCGAGACCGCCAGCCTCATCGCCCTGCAATGGCTACACACACTCGATATGACCAGCCAGCGTAGGCCCACGACACACGAGAAATAATACACGAAATAATCCCTTATCAATAACTCACCCTTATGGCACAGAGAGAAATCAAACTTAGCCTTGTCTACCGTGACATGTGGCAGTCCTCAGGGAAGTACCAGCCCCGCAAGGACCAGCTCGAGCGTATCGCCCCCGTCTTAGTCGAGATGGGCTGCTTCGCACGCGTCGAAACCAACGGGGGGCCTTCGAACAGGTCAACCTCCTCTACGGGGAGAACCCCAACAAGGCCGTCCGCGCCTTCACTAAGCCCCTCAACGCTGCTGGCATCCAGACGCACATGCTCGACCGTGGTCTCAACGGTCTGCGCATGTTCCCCGTCCCTGCTGACGTACGTCGCCTGATGTACAAGGTCAAGAAGGCCCAGGGTGTCGATATCACCCGTATCTTCGACGGGCTCAACGACCCCCGCAACGTCATCCCCTCCATCCACTACGCGAAGGAAGCTGGGATGATCCCACAGGCTACGCTCTGTATCACCCACTCCCCCGTCCACACCGTCGAGTACTACGCTGACCTGGCAGACCAGTTCATCGCAGCTGGTGCCCCCGAGATCTGCCTCAAGGACATGGCAGGTATCGGCCGTCCTCGCTTCCTCGGCCGTCTGGTGAAGGCTATCAAGACCAAGCACCCTGAGGTCATCATCGAGTACCACGGCCACTCAGGCCCTGGCTTCTCCGTAGCCTCCATGCTCGAGGTCTGTGACAACGGCGCTGACGTCATCGACGTAGCTATGGAGCCCCTCTCTTGGGGTAAGATCCACCCAGACGTCATCACCATCCGCGAGATGCTCATCGACGCTGGCTACAAGGTCGCTGACATCAATATGGACGCCTACATGAAGGCTCGCGCCCTCACGCAGGAGTTCATCGATGACTTCCTCGGCTACTTCATCAACCCCTCCAACATGCTGACCTCTTCGCTCCTCGTAGGCTGCGGTCTGCCTGGTGGTATGATGGGCTCGATGATGGCTGACCTCAAGGGCGTACACGCTGGTATCAACATGCACCTGCGTAAGAAGGGCGAACCCGAGCTGAGCGTCGACGACCTGCTCGTCCGCCTCTTCGACGAAGTCGCCTACGTATGGCCTCGCCTCGGCTACCCCCCACTCGTCACGCCATTCAGCCAGTACGTCAAGAACGTCGCTCTGATGAACGTCTACAACCTCACCATCGGCAAGGGCCGCTGGGAGGCTATCGACAACAACACGTGGGGTATGATCCTCGGGAAGTCTGGCCGTCTGCCCGGCAAGCTCGATCAGGAGATCATCGACCTGGCGAAGGAAAAGGGCTTCGAGTTCACCACCGAAGATCCTCAGCTCAACTACCCCGATGCGCTGGATAAGTTCCGCGCTGAGATGAAGGAGAACGGCTGGGAGCTCGGCGAAGACGACGAAGAACTCTTCGAATTCGCTATGCACGAAGCTCAGTACCGCGACTACAAGAGCGGTGCAGCTAAGGAACGCTTCCAGGCTGAGCTCGACAAGGCGAAGACCGAAGCCCTCGTCAAGAAGGGCTACAGCGCCGAAGATGCAGTGAAGATCAAGCGCCAGGGCACCGAGCCTATCGAAGCTCCTGCCTCCGGTCAGATCATCTGGGAGGTCGACCCCGAAGACTACTCTACGGCTCCTGCCCTCGGTACCTTCATCAAGACAGGTGAGCCTCTCTGCTACATCCAGACGACTGCAGGCTACTTCGAGCCCGTCATCTCGAACTTCACCGGCCGCCTCGCAGAGGTAGCTGCTCAGGGTGCTAACATCCGCAAGGGTGAAGCCCTCGCTTACGTCCGCCCCGCTGAGAAGGAAGAGCTCTTCGTAGAGAGCGAACCCGAACGTCTGCGTCGCGTAGAGCAGCTCGAAGAAGTTCGCCACGTCATCCGTGCTCGCCGCGCTAAGAAGTAAGCGACACCGCCCATAGGGCAACCACTCCTCTCGGGGGCTACACCCAGCACTTAGCTGATGGTGTAGCCCCCGAGTCTTATATCTCCCTACCATAAAGCCACGCTCCTTCGCGCGCGCGTAACCTTATATATACTATACCTTCCGCACACCCCTCCACGGCTCCCTCCGCTACCTTCCCAGCACGACCGAGCGCCTTCATAGGGACTGCACACCACACACGCCACGCACCATCCTACCAGAGTCAGGCGATGCACCGCCTCTCGCCCTCCTCCGCCACGCACACCACCGAGGGAGAACGCAGGGTACGAGCCATCACCGACGAAGACGACCAATAAAGACCGCCACCCCTATCCCCGCCCCTACTACCTTTGTATCGCTCCCCCAAGGTAGGCGGAGCGCCCCCTGAGAGGGGCTGTATTCCTCTTTATTGATTGACTTATGTACACCACCATTCCGCAGCCGAGGCTCCTCACCTTAGCCCTCCTCATCGGGCTCTATGGCTGTGCTTCACACCACCGCACGACACGCGAGAGCACGACCGAGAGCCACACCACGAGCGACCTACAGCGCACCCTACACACCACCCAGCAGGAGCACGCCCTCGACACCCTCACACTGGACCTCACCGAGATCGTGCAGCTCCTCCCTCCACAGCGCTGATACTACCGCCTCCTCCAAGGCGAAGGGCGCAGGCTGGGTAGCGCACTACCACCTCCGACAGATCGGGCGTCATCAGGCGACCACCACGGGCGCTCTACGGGAGGTAGATAGCCTTCGCTCCACGACCCACACCACGGATAAGGGCATCACGACGCATAAGGTACCAGCCAGCCCCTTACGTCCCTTCGCCCTCGGCGTCACCCTTCCCCTCCTTCTCGGAGCCGTCTACCTTACTTATAGGAGGACCAAGCGATGAGACCCACCGACATCCGCTACATCGTCGTGCACTGCAGCGCCACGCGTGCCAGCCAGCCCTATTCGCCCGAAGCCCTGGAGCGTGACCATCGTGCCCGTGGCTTCCGCTCGGCAGGCTACCACTTCTACATCCGTCGCTCGGGTGCTATTATTCCTCTGCGCCCGCTTGAGCAGATAGGCGCCCACGCACGGGGCTACAACCGCTTGAGCTACGGCGTCTGCTACGAAGGTGGCTTAGATGACACGGGCCATCCAGCAGATACCCGCACCGCCGAGCAGCGCACGGCCCTCCGTCAGCTCCTTGAGCACCTCCACACACTCGCCCCACAAGCTACCATCCTCGGTCACCGTGACCTCAGCCCCGACCGCAACGGCGACGGCCGTATCACCCCTGACGAATGGATCAAGCTATGCCCCTGCTTCGATGCGCAGAGGGAATATCACGACATCTCCATCAGCCCAATAAGCCATGCAACCGAATAAATCCAAGGCGACACTTCAGCTCGTCATCGCCACCCTGCTCAGCCTCTTCGGCATCTCCTCCTCGGTGCAGCCTTCGTCACCGCCCCCACCTGGGGAGATTCACTCCAGCGTGCTCATTGCCTATGGCGAAGTGATGACCTTCGCCGGCGCCCTCTTCGGCATCGACTACCACTACCGCCGGTAGTCGATGCCCGCGTCTCGCCACCTGCGTCACCCTGCACCGCACCCTCCCCATCGCCATACCACCCGCATCCCTCTCCCCTCCTCCCCAGCATACGCTACCCGCTCACCACGCTCTACTGGCTCGCCATACTGCGACCTCTACATACGCACCTCACCACGCCCTACCACCTCCCTTCCATACTCTACCTCTATATATGCACCTCGCACCCCGACCTCCTGCCGCACGTTCTCATCCCATCCCTCAGTAGCCCTCTCCACCCTTCCGCACAGCGTCCCACCCCTCTTCCGCACGCACTCACCCCATCCTCAGCACCTCACAGCTATCTTTCTATACTCCTTCCCACCCCTCTTCCGCGCACCCTCCTGCTCCCTCTTCCGCGGAAAAAGTTTGCACTCCCCCGCCTAAAAGCAAGCAGTAACAGCAATGCGTAAC
>BNJT01002682.1_pt1 | contig 27244 bp, 48 predicted proteins | sample 8540491 | NCBI WGS metagenome assembly BNJT01 (sample SAMD00202455, study PRJDB9452) | human saliva metagenome | host: Homo sapiens | reverse complement strand
TAATTACCATCTCTCTTTTTAACTTTATTTTTCATTTTTGTGATACCATATCTATTTTAGAGTGTCAATTAGATTTCTAATTTTATATATTGCAAATATTGTAAATACAGTTATCATTGAGATTCCAATTTCTCTATGTATTTTTTTCCATTTCTTTTTGATATTTTCATCAAGAAAAAGATAAGGCCTTTGCCTTATCTCCTGCTCACTATCTTCCCTTCCGGAAACTTTTCCATTATTTGAAATTTTTTATTCTTTTTCTTCCTCTTCCTTAAGCCTTTTTCTCGTTTCCTCATCCATAAACACACTTGCCAGCCTGAACCCTTCCGCGTATTTTTTATCTGCCTTCCAGACTAATTGAGTAGCTTCATACTGGACTTTCTTCTCTTCCTCAGATAATTGATTTCCATTTTTTATCTTAAAATACATTTCAGGATCCACTCTATTTACAAGTCCTTTCCCCCTGCATTTCATAAGCTATTTCAAAATGCAGGTGCGGAGCACGTGTTCCACTCGCATTACCTGTAACTCCTGTTTTTCCAAGTACCTGCCCTGCCTTTTACTGTATCTCCAACTTTTACACTGACTTCACTCAAATGACAATATCTTAAATATTTTATTACCACTCCAGGGTTCATAGATTAGGCCCATAGGGTTTCTTCTCCTGAACCTTCTTTTTGGTTTATAATTTTTCTTTTTTTATTTTTCAAGCTCCTTAGGATCCACTTCTAGATAAAAATTTAACCCATATCCTTTTTATCTACATATAAATCAACTATTTTCCCATCCAGAACTGCAAAGACATCTGTTCCCGGAACGGCAAAAATATCAATGCCCTGATGTGCCCTTATTCCATTACTTCTTGTCATTCCAAACTTAGCCCAGTCAGGATGCTCTTCTCCCTGAAGTTATAATATGTAACTTGAGGGATTCTTTATGGGATCTATCCTGAAAAATATTATCTTCTTCCTCTTCTGTTGCCGCTTTGACAATGGCTTCTTCACGTTTGATATTAATGTAAGTTACAACAGAAAAATAATACCTGCAATTATCAGAGGAACGATAAAAACAAACATAATTTTTCTCTTACTAATACGCCATTTCTTATCATATTATTGTAATTATTTTCCATAGTAGTTAAATTTTAAAATCTCCTCTTTAAAATTATTCAAATTCCTCAAAAATTCTGAAAAGCTTTTCAGTCCCTTTTCCAGTATCTCCCTATGAGTGCAGTAACCTAATCTTGCGTGTCCAGCATATCAAAACGGTTACCTGAGACTAACAGCACTCCCTTTTTCCTTTCAGAAGTTTTATGCAAAATTCTTCTATCAACTGGAATATCTAATTTAATAAATGAAGTCGATACATATTTAGGATAAATCAATGATACTTTAGGTTCATTTTCCACCCATTTTTACAACTTCTAAATTTTTCTGTTACTATTTTTCTATTTCTTTCCAGTACAGCTTCCTTATTTTCCAGTATATGTAGCCAGATAATCATCAAATACTCCTGCACATATCATTGTATAATCACGATATTTACGGAAAATATCACTTAATTTAGAATTTGCGGCGACCCATCCTATACGTATTCCTGGAACAGAATAAGTTTTTGAAATGCTGTTTACTGCTATTCCCTTGTCCTATAAATCCACTATTGAAGGAACTTCTATCCCTGTTTCCAGCGATTTATAAACTTCATCTGAAAGAATATAAGCTCCACAGCCTTCAGCAATTTTTACCAGTTCCTTCAGAAAATCTTCCTCCATAACTGCTCCTGTAGGATTATTTGCATTGATAATACATCATCATTTTTTTATTACTTCTTACAAGTTTTCCGTAAATCTTCCAAATCCGGCAACCATCCATTTTCTTCCTTAATATGCCACAAATCCACTTCTGCAACAAAAAGAACGTGGTATATCATACAGCTGCTGATAAGTGGGATACAGTGAAATAACATGGTCTCCAGGCTCAATCAGAGAATATAAAGAGCCAGGAAATTACCTCCTGTTGCTCCATTTGTCTATACAAAACCTGTTCCAGGCTTAATATTTTTATATAAAAGACTTACCTGTTTCTTAAATTCAGGTGAACCTTCTATCCATCCATAATTCATCTTTTTGTTATTAATTCTGATTCCTTTTCACTTTTGTTCCCTATTTTTATAATTTCTTCCAATGTGAATGATGCTATTGAACTTCCTGCAATATCATAAATCGCATCATTTTCCCCATACATTTAGCCATTCTTCAACTCCAAAGTTTGCAATTTTTCATATTACTCACCTCTTTTATATATAAATATACGGGACATCCACTTTTTAAATGAATACCCCTGAATATCCTGTCTAAATATTATTTTTATCGTTTTAAAAGCTATTTTTACAAGCATAACTGTTGGTACTTCAGGTACTCTGAAACCATTTTTATCTCCAGGTGAGCGTTTCAAAGCCAGTCATATATAAACTTTTATTTGATCATCATAATGTCTTATACATTTATGCGATTCAGGATAAGTTCCTATTTTCTTTTGCTTTGTTACAGCTTTTTCTTTGATTTTCTTGTTTCTTTGGCTCAAATAATGAAGGTATACTGTGCATATATCCTCCACCACTAGAATCTTACAGCGTTTTTGAGCATCTCCTGCACTGTTCCTGCAGAACCGGTATATTGCATTACAGGTTTTGAATAAGCCATGGAATACTCCATAAGGTGTTGCATATGAACCGTTTTCCATCTTTCCCTGTTGTTACAAAATGAACTTGTTACAACATTCCAGTTATTTGAGCCTTTATTTTTCTATTATCATTTCATTCTGACTATGTCTGTCAACATAAATGAATCTCGAAATTTCTTCCTTGATTCCTGAATCTTTCAGAAGTTTCTTGTTTGATTTCTGAAGATAATATTCCTTATCATCATAAACATCTATTTTTACCTTTTATATATTTGTCAGTTTCTTCCAGTTATTGTCATAATTGACCTGTCAGGAATATTTATAAATTCTTTAAACGAGAGAACTTAAATATCCTCTTTCACTCTGATTTTCCCTTATTACCATACTTATCCTTGTTTGACCATTACCTCCACCTAATGGAGTATAATCATCTAAAACATAGATTTTCTGATTTTTGCAACTGCTTCCTTTATAAAGTTATTAGTTTTTCAGCCCTTTTTCATCATGTCATTTCCAGTCAAATTCTCTCTTTATTGCATTTGCAGCTAAAACATACCCAAGTTTTACCGTCAAAATAAACTTCATACCATTCTGCAGTTCCTCCAGCTACGTTTGTCTTTAACTTTTCCATAACTTTATATTTTGTGACTGTAGGCGGCATTCTTTAGAACTCCTGATTTTATATTAGGTTCTTTTCTTATGCCGTTGCTGTCTTTATAAATACGAGTCATCCATATCTTTAGGAGAATTCTTATCATATTTATAATTGAAAGTTAAATTTTTTTGGTCTTTCTTTTACATAGTAATTAATATAAGTATAAGGTCCTTTAATATGCAGGCTGTTTTACCTTCATCTACTACATTGTCCTTGGATTTTGTATCTGTATCTGTATTCTCAGGTACATTAGTTATGTTATCCTCTTTCTTTAAATCTTCAGGAACATCATTTTTCTGTTACAGCAGGAGCCTTTTCTACTGGTGCTTTTTCAACTGTAGAAGGTTTTTATCTACTACAGCTGGCGTTTTCTCTGCTAGTTTATTTTCTTCTCTTTTTTCAGTTTCTACTTTTTTAATATTTTCTTTTTTGGTTCCATATTGGAATTAGAGCTGGATTTGGCTACTTCTTTTTCTAGGATAGCTATCTATAAAGCTAGTCATAAAATTACCAAAATCATTATCAAAAATTTGATTTTCCAAATATTTTTCAACTTCTTTTCCTTTTACAGACTTTTCCTTTGTCATCTGTTATATATGGAATGAAACTTAGTTACAACCCTATCCGGCTCAATCAGATACATAATAACCAGTTTATCCTTTTACCGTCCTTATCTAAATCTGGTTTAAGCTCATTTTGATTTCCATTCCTTCTTTTTCTTCTGTTTTTCTGTAGTATGTTCCACTAGTTACAGGATTACCTGTAACATTTCCATACACAGATAAAACCATAAGAACAAATAATAGAAAAATTTTCTTAGTATCTTTCATACTTCACCTCATCTCCAAATTTTGTGAAATATTTTTTATGAAATTTGTTAGCTTTGATTATAATCTTTAAAATTCCTAAATTTATTTTTATAAAACTACTACTACTACCGGCTCTGCAGGTATTGTATCTTTTTCCTTTTTTGACTGTCTGCATTTATCCATTTTACTATATACTCAATCTGGTCATCATAATGTCTTACACATTTATGCGATTCTATATACGTTCCTATTTTTCCTGCGAGTGTACGCTTTTGTTGATTTTGATCTCCGTATGCAGCCGGAATTCCATGCATATATGCACCACCACTGAATCTTACTGCATAATTGAGCTTCTCCTGCTATTACAAGTCCTTCTTTTTCCCTGCACTTTTACGTGTGTCACCCTCTTTAGCATGCCCCTGTAAATAACATATAAGGTCTAGTAAATGCTACAAGGAAAAGCTCCGTGCGGTGTTTCATACGAAGAGTATCCGTTATCTACTCCTGTTGTTACAAAAGAATAAGTTACAACATTAAATTTATTAGTGTCATTTTCCTTTTCAAATATAGCTTCTGTCTGACTTTCAGAGATCTATTGCAACAAACTTGTTTATTTTTAGAAGTTATATCTGTTTTTGTATGTTATTATCCTTTTTCTCAATATAATAAGGACCTCCATACATTGGTGTTTCTATTTTTACCATCCCATTTTCTTCACCTAAAACTCTAAGAAGAGTTCTATCGGTATATTTATATATTCTCCTTCTTTATTGGAATTTACATATCCTTTTATACTTTGGTTTACTTCTGTTTCCAAACTTGTCTTTTTACTGTAATAGTCATTTGCCAATGGTCTGTATTCAGTAACAATATAAATATCCTCTTTCTTTGCAAGCGTATCAGATATAAAACTGTTTATTTTCTCCATTTTAGAAACCATTTTATCCCAATAGAATCCTCTTTTTATAACTTTGTTTTTATCCTGAATAAATCCTTTTACTTTTGATTCCTTCCCAAATTCTGCAAAGGTACCATTTCTGACTTCCACTTTCCTTTATCGAAGTAAATTCAAGTAACAGTCTAGGTTTATCCTTGTATTTCAAAGATGCAACTCCAGGTGATGAATTACTTGGTGCTTCCCTCAGAACATCTGAATGCCCAATAAAAAGAAAGTTCTCCAAATCTTTAAGAGAATTTTTATCATATTTAAGGTTTACTGATACGTTTTCATTTGTATTGTCGCCAAACAGATTTACTACTCTCACTTCTCCCTTTTTCTATTCCTTTGAATATTCTCCATAATAGTCTTTTTATACTTTTTAAAGTTTTTCAGTATTTTCAAAAGAAAAATGCGGTTGCTTCATTTTTTAACGGAATCTGATAAGTAGTGTATACTGACCATCTTGTAATGTATAAATTGAAGCTAATCCTCCCTTTGAAACGATACTGTCACTCTTTCTGTTTACTACTATTTTCTCCAGCGTTCCATCATTATCAAAATCATATTCTGTTTCATAGACATCATAACCATCTACTTTTATATTTTCTGTATATTCCTTTGGTAATGATATTTTTCTCACTTGATTTACCTGCAAAATTAAATCTGCCTAAATGCAAATGTAAACAATGCTAATTTATTTTTTCTCATTTCAACTCCTATTTTTCTAAATCATTTCTCAATATATATTCAATATTTTATTTTATAATAAATTCATAAAAATCTACTATAATTTTATATATATCATGTACAATATATAATATATATAACATTAGTTTTTTTATATTAATAATTTATATTAATATAGATGAAAAATATCCTTTTAAAAATCCCTAACACTCTTAAATTATAATATGTACCTTTAGGAAAAAAATCATCGTATCTTCTTTTTCTGTTTAAAAGCTTTTAAAATTATTGTATCTTCTATGTATTCAACATTTTTATATACTTTTTTTATTTTCATATTCAACAAGACAGTATTTTTATGTAACTCTTCAAAAGTTGATTTTTCTGTTTTGAAAAGATTAAAGTATCCAGATAATGAAATTTTGGCTCATAATTTACTGCTTTTACTATTGCAAAAAGATCCTCATCATCTTTCTTCAAATTTTAGGAAATACCTGAATTTCCTTTTCATTGAAGAAATATATCTCGTCATTTGGAAGAATTTCACCATCCAGTACAATATTACTTATAGGAAGTTTATGCTTTTTGTCCTGTACTATCTCATCCTGTCTAAAAAGAGTAATTTCCTCCTGAATTTTCTTTTGGTAATCTTCTAAGTTCTTCATATTCAGAAATTTTCTTTTTATCCTCAGCCGATACATCAAATATTTTTATAAAAACTTATCCAGAAAAATTCTCTGACGGACCTTTCAAATCATTTATTATATTACTTATGTATTGGGAGAAACTCCTATCAGTTTAGACAGTTCTACCTGGATATTTTTCCTTCTGATATATTTTTTTCCAGTATTTCTCCTGTACTTTTCCATAATCTCTCCTTCTGATTCATATTTCATATTGTTTTTAAACTTACATTTTGTTCTAATTCATCCAAATTATAAGGAGTTTCCTGATAAACATGGTGGTTAATCCAGTTTATAAAGAAAAGGTTTGCATGTCCCTCTCCACTTAAACAGAGGTGTTTTCTCCGGGTTATCTTCCGGATAGTAATTAAATGGAACGCTTATTTCCTTGCCTAATCTAACATCTCTTTCATATTCAGCTGCAAGGGTCATTCTGTCGTATTCCATATGTCCTGTAACAAATATCCTTCTTTTATCCTTAGTTCTCACGATTGAAACTCCAGCTTCAGGAGATTTTGCCAATATTTCAAGCTCCTCAATCTTATTTATATCTTCTTCCTTTACTTCTGTATGTCTTGACTGGGGCATATAGAATATTTCGTCAAATCCCTAAAAGTCCTATGTCTGTCATCAAGCTTTAAAGGATATATTCCCAAAAAGCTTTTTCATCGAGAGGATACTTTTTAATTCCGTAATGATAATAAAGTCCCGCCTGTGCTCCCCAGCAAATATACAATGTTGAAAAAACGTGTTTATTACTCCATTCTAAAATTTCTGTAAGCTCCTTCCAGTAGTCAACTTTTTCAAATTCAAGAGTTTCCACAGGAGCTCCTGTAATTATAAGCCCATCAAACTTCTCATCTTTATATCATTAAAAAGTCTTATAGAAAATTTTTGCATATGTTCTTCTGAAATATTTCTTGACATATAGCTATCCATTTTTAAAAAGTGTTACCTCCATTTGAAGTGGAGTATTACTTAATAACCTTAAAAAGCTGTGTTTCTGTTTCTATTTTTGTAGGCATCAGATTTACTATTACAAATTTTAAAGGCCGAATATCTTGCGACAATGCTCTTGCTTCGTTCATTACAAAAATATTCTCCTTTGCTAAAATATTTACAGCTGGCAAATTATTTGGTATTTTTATAGGGCATTGTCAATATTCTCCTCTCATTATTTTTTGATAGCTTAAAAGCTTTATTCAATTTATTTGAATATTATATATTTTTCTCTTAAATTGCAACAGAATTTGTGAATTCTTATATTTTCTGAACTACAATATAACTAAAACATTTGTGAATTCTTATAAAATCTTTGTATAAAACTTTTTATATGCTTTTTTTCAAATATAAAATTTAACGAAAATTATAAGAAAAAGCTTGACAAATACTCAGAATATTTATAAAAATAGAATAGCAAAGATACGTTTTTACAGGTGGTTTTTATGAAATTAATTATACAAAGGGTAAAGTCTGCTAAAAATGTCTGTTAATAGTAGTTTTAAATGTGAAATTAACAGAGGAATAGTTGCATACCTGGGTATTACACATGAAGATGACATTAAAGATATTAATTACTGCGTTGATAAATTAATCCATTTAAGAATTTTTGATGATGAAAATGGTAAATTGAAATTTATCTGTACAGGATATCAAAGGAGAATTGTTAATCGTAAGTAATTTTACAATTTACGGAAATACAGGCAGAAGACCGGATTATTTAAATTCAGCACCTGCTGAAAAAGCATATATATGACCTTTTTGATTGAAAAACTTTCAGAAACAGATGTTCCATTTAAAACAGGAGAATTTTCAGCAATATATGGAAATAGAGTCAATAAATGACGGTCCAATAAATTTAATTATAGAATCTTAAAAATAAAAACTTCAGAAAGGAAAAGTTATTATGAAAAAGAAAAATGTTATTCTGATGGCTTCGCTTTCCTTATTTGCAATGAACTGTTCAACTTTACAAAATAATTCTGCTTCGAGAAAAAGAAATAATAAAGTTAAGACAGATCCGAAACTGCAGATGTAACTGAAAGCAGAAAAGAAAAATGACAGGAGCACACATCAGACAATCAAAATTTAAAAACAGATTTAGTAATGATAGTTTAGTTATTACTAAAATTAATGAACTGCAGGAAAAAAATCAGAGACTTTCTAATTAGCGGTACAAGTTCTGAAAATACGTACAGTAAAATACAGAATGCTCTCTTAAAATCATTTGAAAACTGGAAAGGTACAAAGATACTCATTCAGGTGGAGATTCAAGCAGAGGAATTGACTGTTCTGCCTTAACACGTAGAGTTTATCGTGAAGTCTTCAGTTTTTGAATTGCCTAGAGTTACAAAGATCAGATTAAAGTAGGAAGACATGTTTTCAAGAAATAATTTGAAACCTGGAGATATTTTATACTTCAGACCTGATGGAAAAATATAATCACACAGCTGTTTATCTAGGAAATTCATTGTTCATAAATGCTTCTTCCTCAAAAGGAGTTATATTATCTTCATTGGAACACTCTTACTGGTCAAAATATTTTGTACGATGGTGTGAGAGTTGATACTGCAAGTGCAAATGTATAAATAGTACTATATATAATAAAAACTGTTTCAGTCAGATATTTTGAAAAATCTGAAAAGCTTGAAAACAGTATTACTTTTTTCTATTCTTCTATTTTTATCTTCTACTACATTCATAAGTTTCTTCTTCTTTACCTATAAGATAAGAAAATTCTTCAGGTGTTTCACTGTATATTCCACATTAAGATAAATAATTGATAATAACGTATTATTTTAAATATATTAGTGATACTGTTATAGCTGTGCTCAAAAGAAGCCCTATAATTCCAAATCTACCTAAAGCCTGGCCTATTCCAACGTTTAATACCCCAATAACAAATATTGGTATGAGTGCTCTCATTTTATTTCCTTTGGAAAGATATAAATTATATCTGAATGATTCCCAGAAACTACCTCTTCTTGATATATATATTGGCATAAAGTATAAAATAAATATTTGCACAAGAAACAGCTATAACTCCGATATTATAATTGGATTTAGCATTTTCAGGAAGTAAATTTAACTTCATCTGTTTCTTGACAATCTTTCTAATCCAAGGCTAAAAATATAGTGCATTAACGATTATACAATATAATTCCAATCAAAGCTAAAAAGCCTAGCAGTGCAAATATTTTTCTTAGATTACCGTTGTTATCATATTCCCTTTCTCTATTTTTAAAATCACTTTTCTTGTATAGCAACCACATTCTAGATATAGCTACAAGTGTTACTATACCTGTAAGCATTTCGAATAAAAGGATTCTGACTTATAACAGAAAATACTAGTCGCCAAATAAAGACATATAATACTATTATTTCCTTTATTATCATTTTTCATCATTTCCCTAAATAATTCATATGCCACTATAAGATACTGTCTGATAGTAAGCTTTCCTTCCTTTAGTAGTTTTCTGATTCATCCATTAACTTTTTCTCCTTTTCATTATTTAAAATTTCCCTTTAAAATTCTATCATTTTTTAATGATTTAATCAATATTTTTCTTTTATTTTACAACTTATTTTATAACCCTGCCTTGCAGTACCTGAAAGAAAGAGGGCATTATTACCCTCATTCATTTCAACTATAATTATTTTTAGACTTTTATAGGTTCTGCAGCTGTAAGTTCAACCAGGTGTATTCCTTTTTCCTTGTTTTTGTATATCCATAGCTACATCAAAGTTTTTAACACGTTTTATTTACAGGATATAACTGATATCTGTAAGTTAAAAGGTACTTCTACTGCTGATTTATATAGTATTCCTGCCATTTTTTATAAGCTTCCGGCTTATAGTTAGGATCTGTCAATGTTTTAGGACTTGTACTTCAGCCATCAGTTTGTCGTTTTCATCTGAAGCAAATCTTGTATAGTTGAACATTGATTTACGTCCTGCTGTTTCAAATGGACTTAAGTTTGTTCCAACTCCCCATGCTGCAAAATATACATCTATTTCAGGATCGTCAGCTTCAACCTTTGTCGTAGAAAACTGTTAAATTCTATAAGTCTTCCTGTTGCAAAGAACACCTTTTTATTCCTATTTCTTTCCATTGCTGTATATAGAAACTGTACTAATGGTTCAGCTATATCTCCACCTGACATTGCGGCAATTTTTATTTCAAATGGTTTTCCATTTTTATCTTCTCTGTATCCGTCACCATTTACATCTTTATATCCGGCTTCATCTAAAAGTTTTTTTGCCTTTTCAGGATCATAAGGAATCCTGCTAGATCTTTTGGATAATATTTTTCCAAACACAGGTAGCACAGAAGAAGTAGCTTTTTCTCTTAATCCATCATAGAAAGCCTTTTACCATTTGATTTATATCAAGTCCATAAGCAAGTGCCTGTCTTAATTTTTAAATCTGCCATTTTTGCATTTAGGATTAACAACATTTTCTCCTTTTGCCTTATCATATTTTACCCATCTTAAATCCTAAATATGAATAATAAAGTTCCTGTCTTCCAAGTGTTTCTATATTATCAAAATCTTTATAAATTTTATATACTCTGTTGGAATAGAAAATACTATATCATATTTTCCAGACTTTCATAGCGGCAGTTATTGTCTGTGAGTTTACAACTTGTATTGTAACCTTTTCAGTTTTAGGTTTTTCCTCTAAAATAATTAGGATTTCCTTTTTAATTCTATACTTTTCTCCAGGCACTATACTGCTTATAGTATAAGGTCCTGCCACTACCACTTTTGTTCTTACTTTTTCCGATTTTTCAAGATCCTTTTATAGGTACATCCTTCAAGTAATGTTTAGGCATTGCATACTTTCAGCAGCCCATTTCCACCTGTAAAGATTCCTTGTCCCTATTTCTTTAAAAAGAAATTTCAACTGTCTTGTCATCAACTTTTTAATTCCTGAAATTGTAGATGCCTTTTCCCGCTTATACTCTTCCATTCCTACTATTTTTGGCACTCTCATCACTATATCTTACCCTGTGTAATCTTTATTACCTATTACTTCATAAGGATAGATATATCATCTGCAACTATTAGCTGTCCATCAGACCATTTCATTCCATCCTTTTATTTTTATAGTTGCCTTTTTGTTTTCCGGATCTACACTTTAATGTTGCTATTCCTGTATCAGTTATTTCAAAGTTTTCATCAATATCTAAAATGGCTTCAAAAAACCAGTCAATTATATCTCCGTCATAAGCTGTCCTTGTACATTTGCCTGATTAAATATTCCCTACAATGGGAATCCTTAACCATTGCAACACTGAGCACTGCTCCGGAACTGCATTTCCATTATTCCCAGTTTCTGTTTCAAATTTTTATACTCTCAGAATTCTTTATCTCCATGCACTCTTTTTCTGCCCAGGTCCACACGACATTAACAACATCATCATAACTAACACTGAAACTACACTTTTTAATTTTCATACTAACTCTACCTCCAGTTTTTCATTAATGATATATTTAATTTAATTTAATTCTAGCACTTTTTAATAAATTATATCAATACTTTTTCACATTTGACACCGATAAATCATATTTTATCGGTGTTTGAATCACATTTATACATTTTTGTTATCTTATATTTTTTTATATAATTTTCATATATAACAGTTATATTTCAACTATTAGTTTGTTGCTTTTATAGGTTCTGCCGCAGTAAGTTCCCACTGGTTAACCATTTTTCCATTTTAAATATAAATCGTATCCTACATAGTAGTTTTTTAACTCTTTTTGTTTTACAGGAGATAAATTTCATATCATGAGTTAAAGGTACTTCTAATGCTTGATTTATATAATATTCCTGCCATTTTTATATGCTTCTGCTTTATAGTTAGGATCTTCTAATGTTTTTAGGACTGGAAATTTCAGCCATTAACTTTATCATTTTCATCTGAAACAAATCTTGGGAAGTTAAATGGTGATTTTCTTCTCCACCTTCAATCAGGTTCAGTTTGTTCCAACTGACCATGCTGCAAAGAATACATCTATTTCAGGGTCATCAGCCTGTAGCTTTATCATAGAAACTGTTAAATTCTATAAGTCTTCCTGTAGAAAGTACACTTTTATACCTATTTCCTTCCATTGCTGTATATAGAACTGTGCCAATGGTTCTGCTATATCTCCACCTGCCATTGCAGCTATTCTCACTTCAAATGGTTTTCCATTCTTATCTTCTCTATATCCGTCTCCGTTTACATCTTTGTATCCTGCTTCATCTAAAAAGCTGTTTTTGCTTTTCAGGATTATATAGGGAATCCAGCGTATCTTTTGAATAATATTTTTAAATGCAGGAGGTACAGCCATTGTAGCTCTTTTCTCTTAATCCATAATAGAAAGCTTTTTACCATCTGTTCTACGTCAAGTACCGTAAACCAAGGCCTGTCTCAATTTTAAATCTGCCATTTTTGCATTTGGATCTGTTATAGTTTTCTCCTTTTACCTTGTCAAATGTACCTACTTTGAAAGCCATATATGAATAATATAATTCCTGCTTCCAAGTATTTCAAGGTTATTTAAATCTTTATATGATTTATATAAATCTGTAGGTATACGTAAAGCTATATCATATTTTTCCAGTTTTTAAAGCTGATACAACAGTATTTGAGTTACTACTTCCACTGTTGCTTTTTTTCAATTTTTGGTTTACCTCTGAAAGTGATATGGGTTTGCTTTAAGTTCTAAACTTTCCCTTGAACTCCACTAACTATAGTATACTGCACCAAGAGTTATCATTTTGTTTCTTACTTTTTCTGATTTTTCTAAATCTTTTATAGGTATATCTTTTAAATGGTGTTCAGGTAATGCTGACGCTATTAATCCATTTCCCTCCAGTGTAAACACCTTTGTCCCAGTTCTGTAAATGAAACTTCTACTGTTTTGTCATCAATTTTTCTTAAGTCCTAGAAATATCCTGTGCTTTACCTTCATGATATTCCTTCATTCCTACTACTTTTTCATTGTCATCATTATATCTTACACCTGTGTAATCTTTTACTTCCTATTACTTTATATGTACAATATAATATCATCAACTGTCAATGGCTGTCCATCTGACCATTTTATTCCATCTTTTATTTTTATTGTAGCTTTTTTTATTTGGAGCATCGACAGATAATGTTGCCATTCCTGTGTCTGTGATTTCAAAGTTTTCATCCAGATCAAATATTTCATTTCTAAAGAAAGTAGATATTAATGCACCATCAAATCCATCTCCTGACCGATATCTGAATAGAAAAATACCAATCAAAGGAGAATCTTTTACTATCGCAACTCTTAGAAACTGCATCTTTTACTGCAGGTTCAGTATTTGTTAGTTTCAATAGGGAATTTTGAAGCATCTACAGTTTCTCCTCCACCTGTTTTACTTTTCTTTTCTCCCGGTCCGCAGGCTGTAAGCAGCATCATATAGCAACCAGAAAGAACATCATTAACTTCTCTACTTTTTCATTTTTGTAACCTCCTGTATTTTTATTTATTTACATCTAGAGTTTTACCACCTTTTTCAAATTTAGCAAATCTTTTTCAAAAATTTTTCAAATTTTATCATAATATTTGAAAAATACAGACTGCACTTCAAATCTTTTATTAAGATTAAAAAAGTGCAATTTCATAAACTAATATATATACTTAATATTTTTTTGCCTTTTATAGGTTCATGCTGCTGTTAATTCTACTAGTATAAACTGCCCTCTGGCTTTGACTTCCATATGAAATATTCAAATTTTACCCTTTTGTTTACAGGGAATACTTCTATCTGTATGTCAGAGTACTTCAACTGCCTGATTTATAAAGTATTCCTGCCATCTTTTTATAAGCTTCAGCCTTATAATTAGGATCTGTCAATGTTTTAGGGTTTAGCAGTATCTTCCATAAGTCTTTGTATTTTCATCAGAAACAAAACGAGGGTAGTTAAACAGCTGCACGTGGTCCTTTTTCGACTTTCATTGCATTCAGGTCACTTCCAGTTCCCCATGCAGCAAAGAATACATCTATTTCAGGATCATCAGCTTTTACTTTTTCATAGAAACTGTTAAATTCTATAAAGTCTTCCTGTTGCAAGTACAGCTTTTTATTCCTATTTCCTTCCATTGCTGTATATAGAACTGGACTAACGGTTCTAGCTATGTCTCCACCTGCCATTGAAGCTATTCTCACTTCAAATGCTTTCCCATTTTTATCTTCCCTGTATCCATCTCCATTTACATCCTTATATCCCTGCTTCGTCTAAAAGCTGTTTTGCTTTTTCAGGATTGTATGGGAACCCTTTTTATATCTTTTGTATAATATTTTCTTAAATACAGGAGGTATTGATGTTGTAGCTCTTTCTCTTAATCCGTGATAGAAGCTTTTACCATCTGATCTACATCAAGTCCATAAGCCATAGCCTGTCTCAATTTTATATCTGCCATTTTTGCATTTGGATCTACTACATTTATACCTTTTTGCTTTATCATATTTTCCTACCTTTGAATCCCATATATGAATAGTACAGTTCTTGTCTTCCAAGTACTTTGAAGATTATCTAGATCTTTAAATGTTTTATATAAATCTGTAGGTATCTGATAAGCTATATCATATTTTCCTGCCTTTAGAGCTGAAACTATAGTCTGTGAGTTTACAACTTTCCACAGTAACCTTTTTCAGTTTTTTGCTTTACCTTTATAGAAATAAGGATTTGCTTTTAAGTTCCAAGCTTTCTCCATGTACTATCTTTCTCAACTGTATAAGGTCCTGTTGTAAGAACTTTATCTGTCTTGATTTTTTCTGATGTTTTCAAGATCTTTTTATAGGTATATCCTTTTAAATAATGTTTTGGAAGGGCATATCCTATAAGACCATTTCCTATGTGTATATTCCTGACCCAATTTCATTGAAATGAAATTTCAACTGTATTGTTATCACTTTTTAATTCCTGATATAGCTTGAAGCTTTTCCTTCATGATATTCCTTCATTCCTATTATCTTTTCGTTGTCGTCAGTATATCTTATACCTGTATAATCTTTATTTCCCAACAACTTTCATATGCATAGATTACATCATCTAGCAACAATAGGCTGTCCATCAGACCATTTCATTCCATCTTTTTATTTTTTTATAGTTGCCTTTTTATTTTCAGCATCTACTGTTAAAGTTGCAATTCACTCCATCTGTCACTTCAAAATTTTCATCTGTTTCAAAATATACCTGAACCTAAAAAGTTATCAACAAGAATTCCATCATAACCGTCTGAATAAGTGCATCACTTTAACAATCCTACTAATGGTGAATCCTTTACTATTGCCACTTTTTAAAACTGCATCCTTTACTAGCTTGTCCATCATTTGATGTTTTCAACTGGAAATGCCACATTTTCATTTTCTGTATCCCCTGTCTTACTTTTCTTTTCCCCTGGTCCGCACGCGGTCACTAATAACATAATTGTTAATAAAAACAACATGAGCTATTTTCTTTCTGCTCATTTTTCTTACTCTCCTGGTTTTTATCTTTTTATTTAACTAATATCTATATTCTAAAAGTTAAATTTTTTAAAAACAGAATGTTTAATAATACATGTTTTGAAATATCATTCTCTAACTCAATTAAACAATCCGTTTCCATATTTTCATTTTTTACTTTTTAAATAAATTAAAACTAGTTAAAAATTATCCTAATCTTTGTCTTGCATCTGCCGCTCTCTTTAAAGCCTGTCCCTACATAGTTGATACAAAAGCATCATTATCAGTATCAGTATTGATGCGGAAAGCCATATCCAAAGCTTTGAAGACAATACTTCCGGATCTGTTGCGTATCCTACAAGTGTTCCCTAAACTAGGTATTGAAGGCGGTAATCCAAAATCCAAGAAAACTAAGTCCTGTTTCTATCCCTATATTACCTGCTAAAGCCAGTGTTGAATCAACTATTATGATTGAACTTATGTTTGGCAGTACTTCCCTGAATATTATCTTTTAAAATCGCTTGTTCCCATTGTCTTTTGACGCGTGAACATAATCTCTTCTACTTTCTGAAAGTGCCTTACTTCTTATAAGTCTTGCTGTTCCTACCCAGTAAAAGCTGTCATTATGAAAAATGAAAAGTCAGAATGTGTATTTTGGAACAATAGTTATAAATACTATTACCAGCATCAATGTCGGTAATATCATAATAAAATCTATCAATCTCATGATTAGATCATCTACTATTCCACCATAATATCCTGCTACAAGCCCTACTACTATTCCTATTCCTGATGTCAGAAATTGTAATTGTAACTCCTATAATAATTGAGTTTCTAGCTCAATTATAAGCTGTCCTAAAAATATCCCTTCCTCCGGAATCTGCTCCAAGATAAAAATCCTTCACCTGGTGCCGCATATTTATCAAGAAGGCTTATTTTCATTACTTCTTCCTGATTTGTAAGGAATGCACCCATAAATATTGTTAAAAACAGTACTCCCTAAAATTATCAGGAAATTACAGCAAACTTATCTTTTTATTTCTCTCATTATGACTTAAATCCTGTCGGCTTTTCACTGACAGTTATATTATTATTTTCTGTCTTATTTCTTATCCTATTTTTTTCACTCTATACCACCTACTCTATTCTGATTCTTGGATCTACTATACTTAAAGATAATATCTGATAGTAAACTTCCCATCAATGTTAAAAATCCGAACAATAAAATCAATGCAGTAACTACACTGTAATCTCTTGATCCGATAGACGATATAAACAGATTTCCCATTCCGGGATAACTGAATATTCTTTCTATGAAATATTGAACCACTTAAAAGTCCTGTAATTGAATATCCAAAAGAATGCAGCTATTGGTAAAATTGAGTTTCTAAATATATGTCTTGAATACACTACATTTTCAGGTACACCTTTACTTCTCGCAGTTTTTACATAATCAAGTGATTTTGCATCAATTATTTCATTTCTTAAATACTGTATTGTACCTGTTGTATTAAGCATTGCATATGTTATTGCCGGTAACAGTATATGATGTATTCTGTCAATGAAAATATCTAAATGTTCCAGGTGTTAGATCCAATTGTAACTGATCCTGTAGTTGGGAACCATCCTAAATGTATATCCAAAGAACCATACCATTATAAGTGATAATACGAATGTAGGTATAGTGTAGCTCACATAGTTATATAATGTAACCCCTCTGTCAAGAAGTGAATTCTGATATCTTCCTGAAAGCTATTCTCGAGGTATTGCCAGTGTGTATGTAAGTATCATACTGAACAATGACAGTATAAATGTATTATTTACCCTTTGTCCTATTAATGTACTTACAGGCAGTTTATATGTGTAACTCATTCCAAAATTACCTTTAAAGGCATTTCCCATCCATCTTATAGTACTGTATATGCCAAGGATCATAAAATCCTGCTTTTTCTTCTTAGTTCTTCCAATACAGCCGGACTTGTCTGAGGCGTTATCAATCCAGTAAAAAAGGATCTCCCGGCATTTTTTTGGCAAGTATAAATATTAATATGCTCAATATGAATAATTGAGGTATCATTACTAATACTCTTCTCAATACTGTTTTCCACATCTTTGCTTTTCCTCCTTTTTACCTTATGTGCTAAGGCAGCATAGTGAGTATCTGTTAATTTCTGCAAATCATATACTTTTCCATTTTTCATCATAATATTTCAGCTCATTTTCCCTTATATTCCTTTTTCAACAGCAAGTCTTTTTGCTTTATTTGACTCCCTGTGATTAGGATTTACTTCAGGAATGGCCGCTATAAGTCTTTTTGTATATATATGCTGCGGATTATTGTAGATATCAGCCTTTTTCACCAGTTTTCTACAAAACGTCCCTCTACATTATAGATATATGGTCACACATATGTTTTACAACTCCAAGGTCATGTGAAATAAACAGATAGCTCAAAACCAAACTGTTTCTGAATTTCCTTCATGTAATTCAGAACTTGTGCCTGAACTGACAAGTCAAGAGCTGAAACAGGTTCATCCGCAATAATTAATTTTGGTTTTATTGCTACTGCCCTGCAACTCAATTCTCTGTCTCTGTCCTCCGGAAAAATTCATGAGGATATTTATAAAGTGCATCATCAGTCATTCCAACTATTTCAAGAAGTTCAGAAACTCTTCTGCTTTCTTCCTTGTCAGTAAGATTTTCAAAATTTCTCAAAGGTTCAGCTATAATATCAATTATTCTCTTTTTGGATTTCAAACTTGAAAGTGAATCCTGGAAATATCATCTGTATATTCTGATTGTAATCTGATTTTTCTGCTTCTTCTTTTTCAATTACTTTTCCTTCGTATGTAATTGTTCCATCCTTTATTTTTTCAAGTCCTATAATTGCTTTTCCAATTGTTGATTTTCCTGATCCAGATTCTCCTACAAGACCATAAGTTTTTCCCTTTTCTATCGTCAAATCTACACCATCTACCGCGTAAACATGATCCACAATTCTATTAAAAACCGCCTCGAATAGGATAATGAACCTTTAGATTCTTTATTTCAATAAAAGCTCATCTTATACTTCCTCCGATTCATGATTATTTATTTTTCTTCATTGTTATCTTCGAAATAGAAATTCTTCCAACATGTACATCTTACGAAATGTCCAGGTGAGATTTCATGCATTTCCGGATTTTTCTTCATGTTCTTCATGTCCAATCCATGGTATTCTTGGTGCAAATCTACATCCTGTTCTCTTTAAATTTTTAAGAGACGGTACAGTTCCCTGTATTACATACAATTTGTCTGATTCCTGTTCCATTTGAGGTATAGAATTCAGCAGTGATCTTGTATAAGGATGTTTTAGGATTGTTAAACAATTCATTTACAGGAGCAACCTCAACTACTTGACCTGCGTACATTACAGCAACTCTGTCTGCCATTTCACGCAACTACCCCAAGGTCATGTGTTATCAGTATTATTCCAGCCTGTATTTCTTCCTGAAGTGATTTAAGCAGATCCAGTATTTGTGCCTGTATCTGTAACGTCAAGTGCTGTTGTCGGTTCGTCAGCAATTATAATTGTAGGTTTACATGAAAGTGCTATTGCTGTCATTACACGTTGTCTCATTCCTCCTGAAAGCTCATGTGAAACTGTCGTGCCACTCTTTCGAGGTTGGGTATTCCAACCTGTACAAGTAATTCCTGAACACGTTCTTTTCTCTGAGCCTTTTGTCAGCTTAGTGTGATAGATTAATCCTTCTTCTATCTGTTCTTCTACCTCATCAGAAGTTTAATGCTGAAAGGGATCCTGGAATATCATTCCTATGTCATTTCCTCTACTTCATTATATCTCAGCTTCAGTCAAAGTGAGTAAATTTCTTCCCTTGTAGATGATTTCTCCTTCCGACTTCGTATTTATAGGATTATGTAATCCTATAACAGATGTCGCAAGTGTACTTTTTCCACAACCTGATTCTCCAACTATTGCAAGTATTTCGTTTTTGTTAAGCTCAAGCGTGACATTGTCCACAGCAGGGATAATATGCATCTTTAATACGAAAACTCGTATATAGGTTGTTGATTTTTCAACAAAGTTTTGTTCTCTTCCACTTTTCTTCTCCTCTTACTCAAAATATATTTATTACTATTATTTATCTTTGATTGTTCTATTATACCACATTTTAATATTTTTCAAATACTAAAAACGCCCTAAACACTAACTTCATTCTCAGTTATATATTTAGAAAGGCGATTTTTTTCCCCATTTATATATTTTATTTATCTTTTCTTATATGCTACATTTATCTTTTTTTATTTTCATAGCTTTTTCCATTATTTTTCCCTTTAAAGTACTTCTATACTTTAAATTTTTTTCAAAAGTGTCTTTTCACTTTTTCATACTTGAAGCTGTCCCAATTATTCAGTTACTTTTTCTTAATATTCCTAAAATTACTGCCGCAACTAAACTTCCAAGCAGTATTGATACTAAATATAGGAAGAAATTGTTACTTAATGCCATTACAAGTATTCCACCATGAGGTGCAGGTATTTTTATCTGAATAACCTCTACTAATGCACCTGCTATTGCAGAACCAATTACACTGCTGGAATTACTCTCGTAGGATCCGCCGCTGCGATGGGATTGCTCCTTCTGTTATAAATGACAGTCCCATTATGTAGTTAGTCAGTCCCTGCTTCTCTTTCCTGTGCAGTAAATTTATTCTTAAATAATTTGTGATGCCATTGCAGATTGCTATTGGTGGTACCATTCCTCCCGCATAACTGCCGCCATTGAGAAACTTCCACCTGTTGTCATAGTTGTTGCAAGTGTACCTGTTCCAAATACGTAAGCAACTTTATTTATAGGTCCTCCCATGTCAAAGAGCCATCATGCCACCTAATAAAAGCATCCCTAATAATACTGCACTTGCACCTTGCATTGAACCTAATCCGTTATTCATCCACAGATTTAACTGGGTTGCAATTGGATTAATTACAAGCCACATTATTGAACCTGTTATTAATACTGAAAATACTGGATAGAATAAAATCATTTTTAATCCATTTAAAGCCTTAGGTAACCCTTTTAAATGCCCATACTAGAAATTTAACAACATAACCTGCCAGGAATCCACCTATTAACGCTCCTATAAATCCTGAAACAGGGTCATTTTTTCAACAAGAGGAGTACTAGCTAGAAGTCCAGCTACAAGTCCTGAGAGTTAAAGCTGCTCTTTCACTTATACTGTAAAAGCTATGTATCCACTCAATATTGGAAGAATAATCCAAATGCGGCTTTTTCCCACAGTCATAAATAATTTTTGCCAGATAACTTTGTTGAACCAAAATCCACCACGGCATTTGCATGCCCTGTTATTGTATCTACTAAAAATGCCAATGCTATCAGTATTCCACCACTTATTACTAATGGAAGCATATATGAAACTCCACTTAACAGATGTTTGTAAAAGTCCTTTTTCTGAAGAAGAACCCTTCTGAAGCTTCTGAAGAACTGCTTGCATGGAAAATTGGAGCCTGTCCATCTAAAAACCTTCTGAATTAATCCTTTTGCATTATTTATTCCTTCTTTTGCTTCAACTTGAATTAAAGGTTTTCCATTAAATCTGTTTCACTTCAATGTTTCTGTTTTATTGCCAGAATTACACCTTTTGCTTTTCTTTTTATATCATCTTCTGTAAGCACGTCTTTTTCTTCCGTCTGCCCCATTTGTTTCAACTTTTTATATTTACACCCATTTCATTTGCGGCTTTTCTTTCAATGCTTCTGCAGCCATATATGTGTGTGCAATCCCTGTAGGACAGTCGTTGCAGCTATTATATAAGGTTTATCTTCTGAAACTTGACTATTTCCAGTTTCAGTAACTTCTTCTTTTTCTCTTCCCTGAAAAACTTTTCAGCTTCAGCTTTTATTAATAATATCCACTACTTCATCTGCTGTTGCAGCATTTTTCAAGACCGCTTTAAAAGTCATCATCAGTAAAAGCTGTGATAATCTTGCCAATGTTTCAATATGCGTATTATTTGCACCATCTGGAGCCGCAATCATAAAGAACAGCGTTGCAGGTTCTCCATCAAGGGAATCATACTCAATCCCTTCTTTTTCTCTCCCATTGCAAGTGCAGGTTCTTTTTACAAATTCTGTCTTTGCGTGAGGAATTGCTATTCCTTCCCAATTCCTGTTGAACTTTGTTTGCTTCCCTTGTCATCAAAGGCATTTACATATCCTTCATAGTCATTCAGCACTCCTGTCTTTCACTGTAATTTTGCTAATTCTCTTATAATTCCTGTCTTGTCACTTGACTGTACATCCAGATTTATTCTGTCTTTAATCAGTAAATCCGATATTTTCATACTCTACACACTCTCCTTGATTATTTTTATCTCTTTGTACAGTTTTTCAACAAGTTCATTTTCAGCCAATCCATATGAATAAGCTGTTGCACTTCCTGAAGCTACTGCTAATCTGAAAGAATCTTCTATTGAATATCCCTTCACATGTCCTGCAATAAATCCCTGCAACCATTGAATCCCCTGCACCAATTGAGTTTATAAGTTCTCCCTTTCGGTACAGTTGCCTCCAGTACAAAGTCCTTATTTACGAGTAAAGCCCCATCTCCACCACGTGAAATAATAATATTTTTAACTCCTCTTTCCAAGAAAAACGAACATTTTTTTACTATTTCTTCTTTTGTTTCAAGCTTTTCATTAAACATATCCCTTAATTCATGTATATTCGGTTTAATGAAAAAATTTCCATGTATATTATCCTGTAATAAATTTCCCTCTTGTATCAAGCACTATTTCAACATTTGCCTTTACATTTTTCTGATAATTCCTTGTATATGCTTCTGCTTATACTTTCTGGAATACTTCCTGAAAGCACCAGAATATCCCCATCCTTCAAATGTGAAATTTTTCAGTCAGTTCTTTTCAATTTTTCATCTGTAATTTCAGGTGATAGCCCTGTTAGTTCTGTTTCTTTGTCATTACCATTTACTTTTTACATTTATTCTTGTATTTCCTTCAAGCTCTACAAATTCTGCATTAATGTTGTCCTCTTTTCAAATCTCTGACAATAAAATCTCCTACAAAAACCTGCAACATAACCTATTGCAGTAGATTCCACACCAAGATTCTTTCAGAACTTTTGACACGTTTATTCCTTTTCCGCCCTGCTCTGAAGTTTACTTTTTCTGCTCAGATTCAGATGTTCCGGCTTCAGTTCTTCTTCAAGATACATGTCATAATCCAGTGCAGGATTCAATGTAAGCGTATAAATCATACTTTTCCTCCTTCTCTTTTTTTATTGCAATATCATCTATCATAAGCTGCTGTTGTTAAAATTACGTTTAATATTACTAATAAAAAAATATTTTTATATCTATTATTTTCTTAATAGCCTTTTAGTTGTAATTATCTTTGCAATTTTCCAGTGATGAAAACTTTTATATTTGATATTTTGTCAAATTTATCTTCATCAGCAAGTATATACTTTTTCTTCTGAAAGTTCCAGTACTTTTTCTTTACCATTGCTTCATTAACTTCCGGTGTTGTAAAACCTGCCTTCAGGCTTACTCCATTTGTTCCCAGAAAACATTTATCAAAACCGATATTTATCAAAAACTCAACAGTTTCAATGCCTACGACTGCTCCTGTAAGTCCTTTTATTTCTCCACCTACTACAATTGTCCTTATGTTGTTTTCTTAATAATTCATTGATATGCATAGTCCCATTTGTTATAACCGTTACTTCAATGTCCTTTTTAATTTTTCAATAAGATAGAAAAACTGTTGTCCCGCATCAAGATAAATAAAATCACCTTTTTATCCTTTTTGAATGCTTTTTGAGCTATTTCCTTCTTTCCCTCAACATTCCTATTGAACCTGTCTGCTATTTTCGGATCAAAATTCAATTTTTCCAGTTGTGCAACTCCGCCTTTTTATTTTTATCAACAGACCATTTTTGAACATTTTTCAATATCTCTTCTTATTGTTGAAGCAGAAACTTTCATTATACTATCTAATTCCTGATATGAAAGTCTTCCTTTCTTTTCCAGTTCATCCAATATTTTTCAAATCTGTCTATTTCAGCATCTCATCTTCTCATTTCATATTTATTATTAGTCTTTTACTTTTCTCGCCAATATAATATACTTTTTACCATAATGTCAATCATTTTTCATTTTTTTCAAAAATTTTTCATTTTTCATTTTTCATAGCTTTAATTTTACTGTTTTTAGTGTTCTAAGAATATATCATTTATAATTCTATCTTATTTTCTAATATAAAAATGTAATATATGTCTACACTAAAAATGGAAGAGTTTTTGTGAAATATAAAAATATTATGATTGCAGGGCTTATGTTAGCTGCGACAGGCGCATTCGCAGATACTGCTGCACAGACAAATAATAACGTAAATGTACAGAGCTACAGCAAATGTCACTGACAAAACTCAGGATGCCTTTTCAAATGTATATGAAAAACAAAACATTCAGTAGTTAATATCCGTACACAATAATAGTTAACACTTATAATCCACTTGAAGAATTTTTATTCGGTACTTCAGGAAGAAGACAGGAAAAAGGGAATCAGGAAGTTTAGGTTCAGGATTTCGTTATTTCAAGCGATGGTTACGTTATGACAAACAACCATGTTATTGATGGTTCTGACGAAATATTTGTAAAATTTGGGGATGGGGAAGAATACTCTGCAAAACTTGTAGGTTCTTCACCCAGAAGTTGATATTGCAGTATTGAAAAATTAATTCAAATAGAAACTTTTACCCCTTTAAAATTTGCAAACTCTGATAACATTAAAATCGGTCACTGGGCTGTCGCATTTGGAAATCCGTTAGGGACTTAACAGTTCCATGACAGTTGGAGTTATCGGGCTTCGGAAGAAGTTCACTTGGAATAGAGCAGATTGAAAAACTTTATTCAGACTGATGCTTCAATAAATCAGGAAACAGCGGAGGACCACTTTCTAGATATCAGTGGTAATGTAATGGGTGTAAATACTGCTATTTTTCTCAACAACTGGAGAAGTATCGGAATTGGATTTGCAATTCCTTCAAACCTTGCACAGAAATGTAAAGGATTCTATTATAAAAACTGGAAAATATGAACGTCCATATATAGGAATATCAGTTGAAAATCTCACATCTGTAAGTAGCTAAGGAATTAAAAATACCTTACTCTACAGGAATTATCGTAAAGAAAGTATATCCTAATTCCCTGCTTCAAAAATATGGATTAAAAATAATGATGTTATTCTGGAACTTAATGGAAAAAGGTTAATTCAGCAGGTACTTTTATAGGTGAACTGGCTGCAAAAAGAATCGGGGAAACTGTTAATTTAAAAGTTTACTCAAATGGAAAGATATAATGTCACTCTTGAAAAAAATTTAAATAGTTTATGAGCAAGTGAAATTCAAGGAGGAATAATGAAAAATTATTTGGAATTTTATTAATTATGTTATTATCAGTTCCATTGGAGGCATCACAACAAGGATAGTAGAGTAAAAAGTAGCAAAACCGGCAAATATTGAGAAAAATACTTCTACTGACAACAACTATGTAGAACGAAAATTTTCCTGAGCAAAAATGATTGGTGCGGCAATCCTGCTTCAGTATACTGCGTTGAACAAGGTGGAGAGTCAATCATAAAGAGATAACGCATGTGAAAATGGTACGGAATTTGTAAATTTAAAGATGGAAAAGAAGTGGATGAATGGGATTTTTACAGAAAAATAATAAACTTGACAGAAAAAGGTACTCTGAAGTACATATTAAACCAGAAGCAATAATTAATGACTGTACAGAAAGTTGTAATATAAAACCCATAAGGAATTTTAATAATAACTAAAAAATAAAAGAGGATGTCTTAAAAAGAATACTTAGAAATAAGGTAAAAACTATATTTTCACTATTTTGAGACAGTCCTTTTTATTTTATTATTCACCTAGAATTAAAAATATAATAAAAACCTATATTTTCACATTATTCAAAATTTTACAATTTAAAAACAAAAATAGATTTAGAAAAAGTCAATAGCCTGATTTTTCAGGCATATTTTGACTTTTTCTTAATAAACTCTGTTTTTATATAAGTAAAAATTTTAGTAAATGAAGAAATATAGTTTTTCTGTTCTACATTTATTATAATTTCAGATACTTTCTAGTGATTGTGGGCTCACATCCGCATCCGTCATTTTCCTTTTTCATATCAAGAACCATACGTCCTTGTATTTTTTTCCTTCTTCCATTTCTTTTAAAGATTTCAGGTGCTCTTCAAGTGCTCTTGTTTTGAACAACTGGAACTACTTTTCCTTCAGCACCGAATTGGAATGCTTCTTCAAGATCTTTTCTTGTTCCAACTAATGATCCGATAACTTCTATTCCATCAAGAACTGTTTTAACTATAGGTAAATCCATTGTTTCTGATGGTAATCCTACAGCAACTACTTTTTCCTCCTGGACGTACTGAATCAATAGCTTGGTTGAAGGCAACTTTTGAAACTGCTGTAACTACTGCAGAGTGAACTCCTCCTTTTGATAATTCTTTTATTAATCCTGGAACATCTTCCACTTTTTACCATTAATTACATGGTCAGCACCTACTTCTTTTGCCAGTGCTAATTTATCATCATTAATATCTACTGCGATTACATGAGCATTAAACACGTGTTTTGCATATTGGATAGCTAAGTTTCCTAATCCTCCTGCACCGTATATTACAACCCATTGTCCCGGTTTCAAATCTCCTACTTTTATAGCTTTGTATGTTGTAACTCCTGCACATGTGATACTGCTCGCTTGAGCCGGATCCAATCCTTCAGGAACTTTTACTGCGTAATCAGCAGTTACTAGGCAATATTCTGACATTCCACCATCAACTGAATATCCTGCATTTTTAACTTCTCTACAAAGAGTTTCTCTTCCTGTTGTACAATATTCACAAACACCACATCCTTCAAAGAACCATGCACATGCACTCTGTCTCCTACTTTTTAATGATTTTTTACATCAGGTGCGATTTCTTTTACAATTCCTATTCCTTCATGTCCTAATATTCTTCCTGGAACTTTTCCGAAAATCTCCATTTGCAACGTGTAAAGTCTGTATGACATACTCCACAGTATTCAACTTCTACAAGTGCTTCCCCTGGTCCTACTTTTTGGTATTTCCTTTTTCGATTACTTGTACTTCCCCACTTCCTTTTTCATTTACAACTACTGCTTTCATGTTAATTTCCTCCTAAGTTTAATATTTGAATATCCGTTCAAATATTATTATACTCTAACTTGAAAAA
>BNJT01001968.1_pt1 | contig 27273 bp, 37 predicted proteins | sample 8540491 | NCBI WGS metagenome assembly BNJT01 (sample SAMD00202455, study PRJDB9452) | human saliva metagenome | host: Homo sapiens | reverse complement strand
TTTTCCTGCTTTTAGGGAGACACAATAAGTCCCTCTCTGCCCTTTTCCTATAGGTGAAATCAGATCTATCTATTCTTGAAGAGTTCTCCGTTTCCAAGATTTATCTTCTTATCAGGATACGAAGGTATCAGATCGTCAAAAATGGACGTTCCAGTGACTTATCAGGTAAATCACCATTTACAAGCAAGACTTTTTAATATACCGTAATTTCTTTCCGTTCCTATAGGAACCCTCAGTTCTCCAAATACTATATCTTCATTTCTGAGAAAAATCTCTTAATCTGAGATATCGAAACGTATACATCCGGCCCGATGGTTGTATTTCTAAGAAAAACCAAAAGCTTCCTTCTCCCATTATGTCAAGTTTTCCATAACCATAAGTTTTTCCCAATTTCCTTACCTTTTTCAATAAGCACTGCATTTACAAGATCATATTTCTGTCATTACTGAAAAAATTCGGTATGTTATATTCTTTTTGCCATTTTTTCAGATTTGTAACATTTGTATTTAGTATTTCTTTTTATCAGTTTTTCTTCATTCTGATGATTTTCATCAGAATATTTTTCATTTCTTTCGTATCTTTTCCGTTTTTCATATTCTTTTTCAGTTCTTTTCAGAATTTCTTTTCAAAAACTTTTGTCATTTTTCTACTTTTTCTATTTCTTTTTCTTTTTAGATTCTTCTTTTATAGTCCCTTCACCCTTTTTACTTTCTTTTTCTATTTTCAATTCTTCCACTTTTTCTAAGTGTTTTTAATTCTTCCTGCTTTTCAGTCTTCGGTTTTTCTTCCTCTTTTTAACTTCCTTTACTTCTTCAGAAAAAGTTTCCTTTTTATATTTTCTATTTCTTCAGTATTTCCCTCAGATTTTTCTTTCTTCCACGTTTCTTTTGCCCTCTTTATTTCCTCACTCATTTATCCTCCAATTCTCCGTATAGTGTCCACGTTTTTGCTTCCGTATATTTTTGTATTTACAAATTTTCCTTTTTAAATCTGTCCCGGGACTTTTTAAACTAACACAATTTTGTGTGTTGAAGTTCTTCCAGTCAGCATTTCAGGATTTTCTACTTGGACCTTCTACAAGTACTTTTTACTGTTTTTCCTAGATATTTCTGGCTTTATCCTTTGCCTTATAATTCTGGAGCCGCATAAGCTGCGCAGTCTTTCGCTTTTAACCTGTTCATCCACCTGTTTTTCCATTGTTGCAGCCGAGTACCGCTTCTCTTGGAATACATAAACATAAAAAGCATTCTCAAAACCTACTTCATTTACTACATCCATTGTATCCTGAAAATCCTCTTCTGTTTCTCCTGGAAATCCTACAATTATATCAGTTGTCAGACCTATATCGGGTATTTTTCTTTTTATTTTCTTTTGCCAGAGTTATGAATTCTTCCTTTGTGTAACCTCTGTTCATCGCATTCAATATTTTTAGTCGAACCTGATTGAAGTGGTAAGTGTAACATTCTTGCTATTTTAGAATTGTCTGCTATTGCTTCTATTACTTCATCTGTGAAATCTTTAGGATGAGGTGAAACATATTTTATCCAGAAATCTCCTTCTATTTTGGCACTTTCTCTAAGCAATTTTGCAAAATTATCTGTATCATCTGCCAGATCACTGCCATACGAGTTGACATTCTGACCTAAAAATAGTATCTCCCTGTATCCTTTTTCTGTATATTTTTACATCCTTAACTATCTCATGTAACGGAACTGATCTTTCCATTCCCTTACATAAAGGTACTATACAGAAAGTACAATAATTATTACATCCATAAGTTATTGAAATTGAAGCCACTATATCATCACCAAAATCTGCATCTACTCTCTGAGGCAGTTCATCTTCATCTTCAACCATAACTACATGTACATCTTCACCTTTTTCAATTCTTTCAATTATATCGGGTATTCTTCCTATATTCTGATTACCAAGTACTAAATCAACATAAGGAGTTTTCTTAATAAATTCATCTCTTACTTCCTGGGCAAGACAACCTGTTACTCCTATAATCATCTTTTCCATTTTTTGTTCCTTAAGTCTTTTAAGATCTCCCAGTTTCCCATATACTTTTCAGCAGCTCCTTCCCCTGACTGTACATGTATTCAGAAATACCAGATCGGAATCATCTATATCTTCTATTATCTCATCAACCCATAGTCTGTAGAATCTGTTTCATCTTGGCACTTTCATTTACGTTCATCTGACAGCCATAGGTTTATAACTGTTGCTTTTTACTCACTTAATTTCTCCTTTTCATATGTTACTTTTTACTTGTTGCATTATATCATAAATTCCTAAATATTAAAAGACTAGAGTTTCTATTCCTCTAGTCTATAATATTTTGCAGATATTCTTATTTGTATACACTTATTTTTTTACATATTAATTGTCACTCTAAAAAATTAATCTTCAAGTTGCAGAGTATCTACAGAAAGTTTATATTCAGGAATTCTATAGTTAAGTATTCTGTCAACTGTTAATACACCGTTAGATACTTTTCCTGAAACAGTTAATGTAATTATATCGTCTTCTGTTACTCCATGACTCTGTCCTATTGCATTATAAACAAGATCCAAAGTTCCTGAATTATCATTCAGCTGATATAATAAAGTTTTTATCTTTAAAAAACCAGGTTATTTTTCTTATAAGTAAATGTATTTTGTAGACTTAATATACTCACCTGTATAAATTTTACTCGTGTTCTTTGATTTTTTGCTGAATAGCTTACAAATGCCATTGTCATTATTAACAAAAAATAATATCATTTTTCATCTAAAAACCTCCATTTTTATTTATGAAATCCTAAATCTGCAGGATTTACATCTCCTGAAATACTGTTCCAATCGTTTTTCAAACTCTGTTCTCAATAAAAGTCACTTTTTATCAGTTCCACCGTATCTTTTTCCAGTCCATCTAAATTGTATCTTCCTCTGGACCAGTATTCTATAACAAGGTTACTGTCTCCACAAATCATCTTTATGTTATGCATACTTCAGCGCCGCAAACAGTCCTGTAAGCTCACCAAAATTGTTTGTTCTTCCTTCAGAAAGCTTATAGTTACCATAACTATTTATTTTTGAAGCTTCAAGTATTTCATACAGCAAGGAGTTGCCATCATAATCTGTAAGTCTAACTTCAACACCTTCACCTCTTCCAGTTCCGCATCAAAAATAAATTCCGTTCCTGTCAAGCTCTAAAAATAAACTTTCATTTTTCTTTCCTTTTTCATATTCTGCACCTGATTTCAGCCATTTCTGAGCTCCTTTTCACTCTTAAATGACATATACCTGGCTTTTTCCTTTCACCTTTTGTTGACATTCATTCCACGTGTAAAAATATACCGCTTTCCTGACTGTCCAAAAGATAATAGGCATATTTTTTGTTTTTCTTTGTTCCTGACATAATTTTTTAAATTTATAAAATTATAAATTTAATCCTCCGTCTACTCTTATTACCTGACCTGTTATAAATTTAGACATATCGCTTGCAAGGAATAATGCTGCATCAGCCACATCTTCAGCATCTCCCATTTTTAAGCGTGTGTATTTTTCCAAAAACTGATTCCACAAGTTTTTCAGGTAATACATGCGTCATATCAGTCTTAATAAATCCAGGAGCGATTGCATTAGATCTTAAATTCTTTTTCCAAATTCCTTTGCCCATGTTTTGGCCATCGCTATAACTCCACCTTTTGAAGCCGCATAGTTTGTCTGTCCTGCATTACCATCAACTCCTACAACAGAAGCCATGTTGATTACACTTGCTCCTTTTACTTTTAAGCAGTAAGGAAATGAATCCCTGCATTACATTGTAGACACCTTTTAAATTTATATCAATTAACAGATCCCAGTCATCTTCCTTCATTCTCTGAAGCAAAAGAATCTCTTGTAATCCCTGCATTGTTTACTAATATGTCAAGTCTTCCATATTGTTCCTTCACATTTGCAGCAAGTTCCTTAATATTTTTCCCTGTCAGTTACATTCAGTTTTACATGTGTAACATTTTCATGAGTATAATCAGCATCCATTAAATCTCCAGAAATAACTGTAGCACCGTTTTTCAGCATACTTTAAAACTATTTCCCTTACCAATTCCTCTTGCCCCACCTGTTACCAAAGCCATTTTTCCTTTTAACATCCCTATCCGCCTTTCAATAATTATTTTTATATCAATACTATTATAACAGATATAATTTTACTTCATTTTCTTTCAAAAATTTCAAACTATTTTTGAAACTTCCAGTTTTACTCTTGTAACACCTCTACTTGTACTTGCTATCCTTGAAAATGCTGCTTTTACTTAAGTCTATTATTCTTCCATTTGAATAAGGTCCCTGTTGTTAATTCTCACTACAACCGATTTACCATTATCCAGATTCGTAACTCTTACCCTTGTTCCAAAAAGGCAAATGTCCTATGTGCGGCAGTCAGACTGTTTTCCATTAAATATTTCCACCATTTTGCAGTTTTCTTACCATGCCAGCTTCCACCATAGAATGAAGCCATTCCAGTCTGAAAATGTGTATATAGTGAACGTTCTTCGATTTCCTTTTTCAAAATGTTTCTACTAAAGCTACATTCCTGGCCTTTACATCTTCATCTTTTATATCTTTACTGCTGTTTTCATACATTGTATGCAGGTTTGTAACCACAGTGGACTTTTTGATTTCTTGTTTCTGTTTTTACATTTTCATTTGGAGTATCTCTTGTCTCCTGCTTTTACACCTGATACTGTATCGCTATTTTTCTTCTTACAGTTTCAGTTCTATTTCTTCGCTGTCTCAGTCCTGCTATTTTTACTGACAGCAGCCTCAGCCTTACTACTTTTACTAGCAGCTATTTTTGTTTCTTTTACAGTTTTATTTCTACAGTTGAGTGAACTTTTTGTTGATGTCTTGGTAGCCGTGCACTTGTACTGTTCTTTTCTTTTGTTTCTTTTTCGAACTCACACTAGTATTTTTTGAGTTCCCAGCTGCATTTTGGAATTTGCAGCTGTGTGACTCTTTCTTGCTTCCTGTTTCCTTCTTACTGTCCGAATTCGATTTACTGTCTGAACTTGATGTTTTTTTATCTTTTTATACTGTTACTCTTAGAATTTTTTTACTATTGACTGAACCTTTTTCGATTCTGTTTTTAGAGTCCGTACTCTTTGTATTTCCAGTATTTCTCTTATCCTTCGTTTCTTTTTAGCATTCGCATTTGAAGTAGACTTTTTGTTTCAGCTTTTTGTTTCAACTTTCTTTTCAGCAGTCTTCTTCACTGTACGTTTGAATTTGGTGCTGCGAATAAAGAAGCAGATATTGTCAGTCCTATGCAAAAACAATGTTTTTCATATAAATATCCCTCCATCCTTAAAAATCTGTAATATTATATCACAAGTGTTTCACATGCACACTTAGACTAAACTTAGTTAATCTGTTTCAGGCTGTTTTACGTGCTGGAATTTTTGGACTATCCACAGTAAGAACCTCAAATATATATCCTTTTAGCCTTATAGGCATCTATTATTTTTGTAATGCTTCAACTGTCGTTGTTTTTGCATAGGCATCATGCATAAGAAGGTTTACTTCTCTTACATTACATACTCCATTTTTAACAAGTTTTTCTACAGGAACTTTGTTTCCAGATGCATCTGTACTGTCACAGTTCCAATCTGATAAACTATAACCTTCCTTTGTAAGTCTATTTATAATTGCCTGTTTTATAGGTTTCGATACCCTTGTAGTACTTGATCCTCCAGGAAATCTTTGTAACTTTTAGGATCCACTCCTGTTTTTCCTTAATAAGATCTCTCAATTTATATAAATCAGCAAAAAGCATCTACAGAAGCATACACCTGCTTATATTCATGAGAATATGTATGAATTGCAATGGCATGCCCCTCATCCACAATACGCTTATACAAATCAGGGTTCTGTCCTATAACAAAAAATGTTCCCTTTTATATTATTTCTTTTTAATATATCCAGTATTCTTGGAGTATTGTTAGGTGTAGGGTCCATCATCAAATGTAAGATATACAACCTTTTACTCCTTTTCTGTTCCCTTTAACTGATTATATTCTTTTAAGTTTATTATTTTTCAGTTATATCTTTCAAAAGATGCTTCCGTTTTTCACTTTTTATCTTTTCAACTCTGTAATTTCCTTATTCAATGATCTTTTTCCAAGACACCTTTTACTGCTCCATATATTGTAAATCCTGAATATCCAAGTCCTGCAAGACTTAAAATTAATGCTATTCCACCTATAACTTTTTCATTATTTCAGTTCCTCTCTATAATTATTTTTCAGTATTTTTGTATAATTTTTAACTGTTCACATATCTGATAAATAAATCTTCTATTTCCTATCAGTACCTAATAAATTTTTATTTTTTTATTCTTATTTAATTTTTTTCCATTATGTCATTATAGCTCTTTTTAACTTCAGACTCTCTTTTTTCAATGTGACTCACTTCTGAAGAAAGTCCATCCTTTTCGATTTTCAGCTCCTTCACTTCTCCTGCTAATTTTTATTTATATCTTCCAAATGATATTTTTGAAAGTGCAGTAAGTCCTGCAGCCAATATAAACAAAAAATATTATCACTTTTAGCCGATTTTTGACATTTTCTTATCTTCATAGTGACTATGATAATGGTTTTTATGATTTGACATTTGTATCCTCCCATATTCAATTTTTAATAATTTTTCAAATGCAAGTCTATATTCAAGATTTTATAATAAAATAAAGACCTCTTAAAAAGAGGTCTTATAAAAAGGGGGTTAATTGAGGTTTTCAGATCTTTTTGATCTGAATTTATTATACACTATATAAGTTAAATCTCGATTAACATTTCGTTGTTTTTTTATAATAAATCTTTTTATAGACAAGATTTTACATTATTTTTATTTTTCTGTCTTATATAGTATATAATAATTTCTCATAAAATTTAAAGTCTTATTTCGTAGTTTTTATATTTGTATTACTATTTTTACTAGCATAGAAAGGTGCTCTGTTTTTGGTTATGGTAAAAATTAATTTTATATTCTGAAAGATTTTCCATAAAGCAATTAGAGACTTTATCCAACTTTCCAGTAAAAATAAAAAGTAAAAGAAATTAGGCTCTTCAAATTTACGGCAAAATTTATTATATAATATAAAATAAATTATAAGGAAGAAAGGAGACATATGTTTTATTTGGTAAAAACTATTTCCCTAAAAAAATTATCAAATTCAAAAACATATAACTGGAAAGATGAAATTACTTACTATTCAATTAGAAAGAACTCTTCAAGAAAAATATAAACCGTATTTTTTTAACAGTGATTTCTCAGATAAAATCGATATTCAAAAATTCTACTAAAAAGAATTTGGTGATTTTCAGACAAATTTTGCCATGATAACTTCAAAAATCATAGGTAAAAAAATCCAAGAGAAATAGCCAATGAAATCATAGAAAAAGTTTGAATCTGATGACATTATTGAAAAAAACTTGAAGTAGCAGGACCCTGGATTTATAAACATCTATTTGAAAAGAATAATTTTATTAATAACGAAATTAAAAAATAGGGGAAGAAAAAAATATGATTTTTCATTCCTGAATACTGACAGAACTGTCGTAATTGATTATTCTTCACCGAAACATTGCAAAACGTATGCATGTTGGGTCACTTAAGAAGTACAATCATTGGAGAATCAATAAAAAGAATAATGCAGTTTCTAGGATTTAAAGTTTTCGGAGATAACCATATAGGGAGACTGGGGTACTCAGTTTGGAAAAGCTTATTGTTGCTTACGAACGTTGGATTGACAAGGGAAGCTTATGAAAATGATCCGATAGAGGAACTTGAAAGAATATATGTACTTTTTCTCTGATAAAGGCAAAGGAAGATCCCTTCTCTAAACGACATTGCTAAGGGAAGAGCTTAGAAAAGCTTCAGGCGGGAGATGAAAAGAACAATGCCCTCTGGAAAGGAATTTATTAATATTTCAATAAACGAATACAACAAAAATTTATAAAAAGATTTGATATTAAATTTGACTTCTACAATGGAGAATCATTCTATAATGATATGATGCCTGACGTTCTTGAAGATTTGAAAACAAAGAAAGGACATCGCAAGAGAAGATGATGATGCACTTGTTGTTTTCTTTGACGAAGAAACAAAACTTCATCCCATGCATAGTTCAAAAAAAGGACGGAAGTTTCCTTTATTCAACTTCAGATCTTGCGACTATTAAATATAGAAAAAGATGAATTAAACGCTGATATGGGGCTGTATGTTGTTGATGAAAGACAGCAGGAACACTTTAAGCAGGTATTTGAAATTGCAAGAATGACCGGAGCTCCTTATGATTATGAAAAAGTTCATATTCAATTTGGGATTATGAGATTTGCAAATGGAGTTATCTATCTACAAGAGGTGGAAATGTAATTAGACTTATCGACCTTCTGAATAAAGCACAGGAAGAAGTAAGAAAAGTTATAGATGAAAAGAATCCTGATTTACCTGAAGCTGAAAAGGATATTATTTCAGATATAGTCGGAACAGGAGCAATAAAATACTTTGACCTGAGCCAGAACAGAACTTCACCTATATTATTTGACTGGGATAAAGTACTAAGCTTTGAAGGAAATACAGGACCATACTTACAATACACTTATGTAAGAATAATGTCCCTTCTGAGAAAAATGGAATCTGAAAATATTTCAGTTGACAAGAGCAAGGATATTATCCTTGATGACATGAATGACATTGAAAGAGACCTTGCAGTTATGCTGTTAAGATTCCCTCAAGTTGTAGTAAAAGCGTATGAAGGATTTAAACCTAACCTGATTGCAGATTATTTATTTGATCTGGCTAAAACTTACAATAACTTCTACAACTCAAAATCTATACTGAAGGAAGAAAACAAGGATGTAATGCAGGCAAGAATATTACTTTCAATAAAGGCTGCAGACATACTGAAACAGGGATTATCATTACTGTCAATACAAACAGTAGAGAGAATGTAATAGTAGAATAGACTAAATCCACATAAATATTTTTAAAAAATATGAAAGATTATATTTATGAATTATTTAAAATTTTACAATGTAAAACAAAAAAATGAATTTAGAAAAGTCATCAGCCTGATTTTTCAGGCGAATTTTGACTTTTTCTTAATGAATAATTGTTTTACATAAGTAAAATTTTGATAAATGAATAAATATATCTTTCATATTTTTATCCTCTGCTTATTTTTCTGTAAATATGCGGAGAAACCCTGAAAATATTTCTTAAAAATTTTCGTGAAAATAGTTGGCATCTTCAATTCCTACGTGTCTACACACTTCTGATATCCTGTCGTCTGTCTCAAGAATTCTTCTTGCGGCAACTGTCATTTTAATTTCCATAAAAAATTTATTTGGTGATTTCCCTGTATGCTTTTTAAACAGTCTTCTGAAAGACGCCTCACTTATATCAGACAATCTGCAGTAGAATTCTGTTGAAAATTCCCTAAAGGGATTATTTATCATATCATTTACAATTGCCTGTACCCTGCTGTCTATTTCCCTGTTGTAATACTGAATTTTACATGTTCTGCTTTCCCTTTTTTCCTTTGAAATATTTATTAAATAGCCTACTATTATTTCCAGATATCCCCTCAAAACAAAGGAAGTCCCCGATCTATTGGCATTTTTTTCCTTTATCATTGAATAAAAACAGTCAATAATAAATTTATCTTCACATTTAATCTGCGTATCAAAATCCATTATTTCAGACCATATTTTTAGTCCATGTATAGAATAGGAAGCAGTAAATCTGATACTTATAAAGGAAAAATGATTTGAAACAGACATACACTGAAGGTTACAGCTTTCAGGTATATAAATAATATCATTTTTACCCACATCATATACATTGTCATCTATTATAAATTTTGCATTCCCTCCACTATAAACCTTATCATTGAGTAAGGTACCTTTTCTTCCTGAAATTTCCAGTCCTTATTGAAGGTATATGTATCAACATAAAGAAAAGCCAGATGGAATGCCTTCATTAATGAGTTGTTTTCCATAATTTGTAACTCCTGCTGTCATTTTACTTTAATTATACCCTCATAATATTTATAAAACAATTTTTTTATGTACAATTTTTTAAAAAATTATATCTATTTAATCGTTTTTTTACTATAATTAATCGTTTTAGATATCTTGTTTTTATTAAAAAAATGAAGGTATACTCTTAATAATCAAAGGAAAAAACTGACGTCAATTATTTTCACACTAGGTACTATATACTTAAAAATAGTATATTTCACTTATTTTACAACACTTAATATCTAACATTGAAAGGATGGAACAATTATGAAAAAAAGAAGATTATTCTGTTACTTATCTCAGTATTATTTCTTATTATTTCCTGCGGAGGTTCAAAACAGTCAAATGAAACAGGAGAACTTGAAGGAGAAATAGTATTCTGGCATTCATTTACTCAAGGACCTAGAAACGAGTTCATGAAACAGGCTGCTGAAGAATTTATGAAAAAACATCCGAAAGTAAAAATTAAAATTGAAACATTTGCATGGCCTGAATTTTACACTAAATGGACAACAGGATTACAGGCCGGACAAGTTCCTGATGTAAGTACAGCTTTACCTAACCATGTTGTAGAACTGTTACAGGCAGATGCTTTAGTTCCTATTGATGATGTAATTGATCATATTGGAAAAGATAGATTTTACGCTGCTCCTCTTACAGAAGGGGAAATGAATGGAAAACATTATTCCATACCTCTATATTCACACGCTCAGGTAATGTGGTACAGAAAAGATTTATTACAGGCTGCAGGACTTGAAGTTCCAAAAACATGGGCAGAATTATTTGAAGCTGCTAAAAAATTAAATAATCCTCCTCAAGTTTACGGATTATCAGTTCCTATGGGACTTGGAGATATGATGGCAACTAGATTCCTTAACTTCTATGTTCGTTCAGCAGGAGAAACTTTAATAACTAAAGACGGAAAAGCAAACCTTACAAGCAAGGCTGCCATAGATGGGATAAATTACTGGGTAAATATGTATAAAGCAGTATCCCCAAAAGGTTCTGTAAACTTTAAAGTATTGGATCAGGCTACACTTTATTATCAAGGTAAAACAGCTTTTGACTTTAACAGTGGATTCCAAATTGGAGGAGTTAAACAGAACTCGCCTGATTTACTGGACAAAATAGCTGCCGCACCAATACCTAAAGTAAATGCAGCAGATCCTGAACGGGGAATAGAAACTTCAAATATACCTGTAATCGTATGGAAAAATAGTAAACACCCTGAAATTGCAAAAGCTTTTGTTGAAAGTTTATATGAAAAAGAAAAATACATTAAATTCTTACATTCTGTTCCAGGTGGTATGTTACCAGCCTTAAAGGATATTTCAAATGATCCTGCATACCTGGATAATCCAATAATCAAACAGTTCCAGGATACAATCACAGTTATTAACAATGCTGTTGATAAAGGTACTGCAATTGGAATGGAATTTGGTCCAAAACCTGAAGCCGGAATAATTACAAGCCAAGGTGTAATTGAAAAGATGTTCCAGGAAATTATACTTAAAAATGTTCCCGTGGAAGAAGCTGCAAAAAAAGCTGAAAAGGAACTGAACGACTTATTTGCCACGGCAAAATAACCAGCTAACCACGTGACAGGAAAGGAATACTCATGAAAAAAAGAATAAAATGAAAATCGATAAGATAAATCTGGTGTTTGTTTTACCAGCCATGTTAATAGTTTTTCTTCTGCTGGTTTATCCTATAATTTCCAGTGTATATTTCAGCTTTACATCGAAAAACTTAATTAGACCATATTACAAGTGGATCTGGTTTGACAACTTCAAATTTGTCCTTACTAACCCTGAATTTTATCATGCATTCCTGACTTCAATAAAATGGACTGTTTTATCAATTACAGGACAGCTTCTGGTAGGATTTATAGCTGCTCTTTCCTTAAACAGAATTCCAAAATTTTCGGGATTTTATAGAACTTTACTTATTATCCCATGGGCGTTTCCTGCTATCGTTATAGCATTTTCATGGAAATGGATTTTAAACGATGTTTATGGATTTATACCGAATTTACTTACACAACTGCATATCACAGAAGGAAAAATATAAACTTTTCTGGCAGATCCGAAAAACCGCCTTCTGGATAGTACTGTTTATAAATATATGGTTTGGAGCACCTCTGTTTATGGTAAATATTCTGGCAGCCTTAAAAACTATCCCACGTGAACAGTATGAAGCGGCTATTGTTGACGGTGCGTCTTCTTTTCAGGTATTCCGTTACATAACAATAAGACATATACGTGGAGTTATAGGATTACTGGTTGTTTTAAGAACAATATGGGTTTTCAATAACTTTGACCTGCTTTATCTGCTAACTGGAGGAGGGCCTTCAGACTTGACTACTACATTACCAATATATGCATACAAGACAGGATGGAATTTAAAAAGACTAGGAACAGCATCTGCAGTCACTATTCTACTGCTTCTGTTTCTGATGACTGTGTGTTTTGGATATTTCAAACTGCTTAACAGATGGGAAAGAGAGGATGATAAATAATGAAATACAGTTATAAAAATAATATCTATACTGGATTAATCTATTTACTTTTAACTGTTATGGCAATAATCGCTGTTTTCCCTCTAATATGGATTATTCTTTCTTCCATAAAAGCCTTCAAGCGAAATGTCCAACAATCCATTGGCTTTTATTCCCTAAAAAGATTACATTTCGATTATTATAGACAGGTTCTATTTAGTCTGAATTTTATAAGAAATATAAAAAAACAGCTTTAGTTATATCATTTTACGGCAACTGTAATAACTATAATTGTATCAGCCCTTGGAGCTTACGGAATTGTAAGATTTTTCCCTAAAGTAGGTAAAAAAATGACAAAAATGCTTATTACTACATATATGTTTCCTACTATCCTGCTGGCTGTCCCATATGTTACAGTTATGGCAAAATTAGGATTAATTAATACATGGATTGGTGTAGTTATTACTTATCTGTCGTTTTCCATCCCATATGCAATATGGATGCTGATAGATTTTTCAGACTGTTCCTATTGGAATTGAAGAAGCTGCAAAAGGTTGACGGAGTAGGAAAAATTCGGGATATTTTTCCAGATTGTACTTCCAATAGTGTCTCCAGGAATTGTTTCAACTGCCATTTATACATTTATCAATACATGGAACGAATTTCTGTATGCCCTGCTTTTAATAAATAACTCTGAAAAAATGCCTTTATCAATAGCTCTCTACTCTTTAACAGGTTCAGAAATACTTGACTGGGGACAGATGATGGCTGCATCAGTAATTGTAATCCTGCCTTCAATAGTATTCTTCATGATTATACAGAATAAAGATTGCAGGTGGATTATCAGATGGATCTGTTAAATAGAAATATTAGAATGAATTTAGATAAAATAATAAAAATACATAATTTTTGAAGAAAGGAGGGTGCTATCTTAAAATAAAAATACAGATGGAACATATAAAAAAGCATGCAGAAAGTAAAGCTGTTCTTCTGTTAAAATTTTCTCATAAATATATTTCTTATTTTAACTTCTAAGTTTTTGAGATAGCCCTATTACAGAAATGAAAAAAATATAAATTACGGAATAATAGGAACCGGATATTTTTGGAGACACATTTAGGGAAGAATATTGAGCAAAACTGGAAGGAGCAAAAGTTGTCTCCATCTATGACCCCGAAAAATACAAAGAATATTTCCGAAGAACTTGGATGAAGTTTCAGAAAATATTCAGGAACTATGGTGCAAGAAAGGATATTGATGCAATAATAGTAGCTTCTCCAAATGGAGCTCATAGGGGAAGCTGTTTTTAGAAGCTGCAAAAATAAAAACATGTATTCTGTGAAAAACCTATTGCACTTTCATATAAGGATTGTTCTGAAATGATTGACGCAACCATGGTGTCATTTTCATGGCTGGACACGTAATGAACTTCATGAACGGTGTCCGAAAAATAAAACAGTTAATAAATGATGGTGTCATAGGAGAAGTTTTACATTGCCATTCTATGAGAATATGGATGGGAAAAAGGAACAGAAGGAAATTAGCTGGATAAAGAACTTTCGGACATCTCATCGTCATATACATGAGTTAGACTTTATACAGTTTATAATGGGAGTACCTGAAAAAGTAACAATGGTTGACTGTTGCCCACCAGGGAGAAAAAAATTTGGTGATGAAGATGATGCGCTTTTCATAACACTTGAATTTCCAAATAAGAGATTTGCAACTTTACAGTACGGTTCTGCATTCAGATGGCCTGATCATTCTGTGAAAATTCAGGGAACTAAAGGAGCTATCTTACTGGATCTTCAGGATGTAGGAGTTACTTTAAAAATTGATGATAAAGAAGAAAAATTCCTGCTTCATCGTACAAAGAAGAAGATGATGACAGAACAAGAATATATAAAGGACTGGAGATGGACGGTGCACTAATGTATGGTAAACCTGACAGAATACCTTTGTGGCTTCATGGAATAATGGAAATGGAAATGGAATTTTCTTCATAACGCTCTTCAGGGAGCTGAAATCGATAAAGGAATTTGTTCCATTGCTGGACGGTACAGCAGCAAGAGATTCTATCCTCACAGCAGATGCTCCTTACTAAGTCTTTACAGGAAGACAGAAAAGTAAAATTATCCGAACTTTTATAAACTCCGTTTTGTTTTATTGCAATACATAAGAAGCTGCATGAAAGAAATTTTTCTTCTGGCAGGGTGTGTACTAAATTTTGTGTAAACCTCTAAAATAATATATGGTAAAAATAACTATATAGTATTTGGAGGTTTTTATTATGGGTAAAAAGAAAAAATAGATAAGGAAATATTCAAGGCTTTAATTGAAGATTATGGAATTAAGGATACAAATGATATTAAAGATATGCTGAAGGATTTAATGTCAGGCACAATTCAGACTATGCTGGAAGCTGAAATAGAACATGAACTGGGATATGCCAAGAATTCTGTATCAGAAAAAGAACACATCAAACTCAAGGAACGGATATTCTAAAAAAGACTGTAAGAAGTGAATACGGCAACATTAATCTGGATATTCCAAGGGACAGGAATGCTGAATTCGAACCTCAGATAATTCCTAAATATCAGAGGAGATTACCGTATAGAAGGGCAGATTCTCTCCCTTTACGCCAAAGGGATGAGCAGCAGGGATATTGAGGAACACCTGAACAATCTATATGGCATTGATGTTTCACCTTCGATGATCAGCAAAATTACAGATAAAATTATACCTGAAATAAGGGAATGGCAGTCAAGACAGCTGGAGGATGTATATCCTGTAGTTTTCATGGATGCAATTCACTACAGTGTAAGAAAAAGAGGGTATTGTTGTAAAGAAGGCAGTATATCTGGCAATAGGAATAGACAGGGAAGGGACGGAAGGAGGTGATGGGATTCTGGATAGGGGAAAATGAAAGCAGCAAGTACTGGCTTAATATTTTAAATGAACTTAAGAACAGGGGAGTACAGGATATACTTATTATGTCCGTTGATAATTTGAAGGGTTTCAGTGAAGCCATATCTTCAGTATTTTCTAAAACAGAAATACAGAAGTGTATAGTACACCAGATAAGAAACAGCATAAGACACATATCCTACAAGGATGTCAGGGAGTTCGCATCAGACCTGAAAGAAATGTACAATGCACCAACATTGGAACAGGCAGAAAACAGACTGGATGCTCTGGAAGAAAAATGGGGAAAAAAGTATATGGCGGTAATAAATTCATGGAGAAGCAACTGGAATGAGTTGACAACATATTTTAAATATGATACAAAGATAAGAAAGCTGATATATACAACAAATCCAATAGAAAGCCTGAACAGACAGTTAAGAAAAATATACAAAGACAAAATCACTGTATCCGACAGATGAAGCATTAATGAAATCAGTATATTTAAGCTTAAAGGAAGCAACAAAGAAATGGACTGGAAGAATATCAGGCTGGGGAGAAATATATTCCCAGTTAAGCATTTATTTTGAAGGAAGAATTTAAAAAAACAGGATGATAAAATTTACCATCCTGTACCATATATTATATTTTGAGTTTACACAAAATTATATACACTCTCTCTGGCAGCTTCTTTTCTATTTTAGCAATTCATTTACAGAGATTTTATTTTTATTCTATTAATTTATAGATATTAGATATTTACATAATAAAAATATTATCTAAAAATTTATAATCTTCTTTTCCTAATTTGAATTACTTTTTACTCTTTTATAACAACTCTTCCTACATTACCAACAACAGCTCCTATAAACGCAGCTGCAAATGTTCCTGCTATCCAGCCATAATACTTATAACTCGTTCTCCAAGAATTGCAGAAGATACTGATGCTATTATGATTATAATATTTCTGTATTTTTATTCATTAATCGGCACCTCCTTTACTTACTGTTCTCTTTTTAATGAAATATGCTTATCAAAAATAATACTATTATTATTAAACCAATTATCAAAAACAGCTATTGGACCACTTCATCCCAAACCTTATTTAAAAATATTACTAAAAATATAGTTACAAATATAGGGAGTAGTATTTTTACTATTCATATTATTCTCCCATACTATTTTTAATTATTACCCTCAAAAATTCCTGTTATCAAATTTAATTTTCATTTCCTAAATTCAGTTTCAATTAAAAATCCAGCCAAAACTCCTTCTTTAATCTCAAGGAAATTCCAGCTGGATATATATTAAATCTATTTTTAATCATATTTTATGAAATACTGTTAAAACCGTTAGTTTGACAGCTTTATTTCATTCCATATCTTATCCTGTTTTTCTTTTGCTTTCATCTGATAATGCTCCAGGCAGTTTAGCATTTTCTACAACCTGAGCTCTATTTATCAAGTGATTTTACTCTTTGATTTTTTCTTCAATGCCTTTTATAACTGAAGGAGCTCTTAAACTGTTCATATACTTTTATGAAGTTTCTCAGGTCTGTATAAAAATTCCAGAAATTTATAGGCATTTTCCTTATTAGGTGAATTTTTTACAATAGCCATGCTATCTATATACATCATTGCATCTTTAGGTATAAAGAAATCAAAATCTCCGTATTCAGCTTCATCCAGTTCACCATATACATTTTCAGCATATCCGTGGGCAGCATAGAATTCTCCTGTAGCCACACTCTTACCGAAAGCTGTTGCATCAAATTTTGCAAGATCCATTCAATGATTTTATTTTTAGCTTCTGCAACTGCTTGTCATCTGCTGAATCTGAAGGATAACCTAAAGACTGAAGAGCCGCTCCTATTACTTCTCTTCCATCATCCAGCATTGTCATTTTCCCTTTTATATTTTTCCTGCAGGAAAATATCAAAAGATCGAGGGTAATCTTTCATAAATTTTTTATTTACCGCTATTCCTGTTGCAAAATATGTATAAGGTATTGAGTAATCTAAACCTGGATCATATATTTTTGAAAGTTCTTCAAGCTTAAGTCCGTCTTTATCAAGGTTATTAAAAGTTTCCTCCCAGTTTCTGCTTGTCAAGTTTTTCTATAAGTCCGTTTCTTATAAGCACATCAACATAATCTGTAGATGGTGAAACCATGTCAAACTTTGCACCCGACATTAATTTTGCTATCATTACATCATTATTGTCATAATAGCCCAGATTTACCTTTTATTCCTGTCTCCTTCTGAAAATCGTCTATTACTTCCTGCGGTATGATATGTCCATGTATAAATATTCAGTTCCTTACTTCCTGAATCTCCATTTCTCCACTTTTTACCTCCACAGGCAACCATCAATAACATCATTCCAAACAGTAAAACAATCTTTTTCAATTCTTGACATCACTCCTTTAAATTTATATTTTTAGTTACAGCTTTTGAGTATATCAAAAACAAATTATATCAAATGTTTTTACAGTTTCTGTCATCAAAAATGTCTCCTTTCCTATAATCTGATAGGTTTCATGCCCTTTTCCCGCAATGAGAAGACTGTCCCCTTCCTTTATTATTTCCTGTACTGCATATTTTATGGCCTGTTCCCTGTCTTCACATAACCCTCATACCTTTTCCTTAGAAACTCTATCTCAGTCAGACCTGTCTCCACTTCCTTCAGTATAGCCATAGGGTCTTCCGTTCGGATTGTCAGAAGTCAATATTATATAGTCACTGAATTTTGCCGCGGCTTTTGCCATTTTAGGTCTGTTATCTCTGTCTCCACCAGCACCAAATAATGTAATGACCCTGTTTTCAGTTATTTTCTTTTTAACGTAGTCCCTACATTCATAAGTCCATCATCTGTATGGGCATAATTCACTACAATTTTGCATCTATATTATTTTTACAGTTTCAAATCTTCCAGGTACCGAAGGCATTTTCTTAAGCTTTTCAATGATATGTTTCATATCTATTCCTAATGACAATGCTGAAGCCACACATCCAAGAATGTTATGCTGGTTATATTCCCCTACAAGATTTACATCCAGAACATATTCTTCATTTCCATACATAATCTTTATTTCCATACCGTCATTAGTATATTTAACTATTTCCGTATAAATCTGAAGATTTATCATTTACACTTATTTTTAAATATCTGTTTTCTCTTTATGACTAGCTGTCATATTATTTTCATGTTCATCTGTATGCATACCGTTTTTCAACAGCAGTTTTTCAGAAATTATTCTTTTTCCATATTCATCATCAATATTTATAATTCCTGTACTGCCATTTCTAAGCATGGAAAATATTTTCCTTTTTGCATTGAAATAATTTTCCATTGTACCATGAAAATCCAGATGATCCTTGAGTAAGATTTGTAAACTATTGCCGAATCAAATTCGCATTATTTACACGCCCTATCAGCGATGCAGTGAACTGACTTCCATTATAAAATACCTACCCCTCTTTTACGCTTTCATTTATCAGCTTTACAAGCTCAAGGGATTCAGGTGTTGTATTTACTGTCCTCAAACTCTTTCATCAAGTATTCTTATTTCCAGTCGTTCCTATTCTCGCTGTTTTATCCAGTATATTTTCAAGAATATAGCTTGATGTAGTTTTCCCGTTTGTCCCTTGATATTCCTACTATTTTTAATTTTATCTCTGCGGGTAGTCATAGTAATTTGATGCTATTATTCCCAGACTTTTTCTTACATTTTCTATAAAATACAAAGGAAACTTTTTCTTTCATAATTACTGTATCCTGATACATTAACTCAGCAACTATCATTTTTGCGCTGTCAATGGCTTTTCTGTATAAAGTCATGTCCATCCACATTATTTCCGCTCATTGCTATGAATACATAATTTTCCTTATTTTTCTGGAATCATATTCAATTCCCAGCTATTTCAAAATTTTCCTTCATTTAGAATTTCATAGGAGATATTATCAAATATCCTGTACATTTTCCTACCACCTTAAATCATATTTCATAAAATTTATTATTTAGCCTTTAATTTGATTATAATCAGCTGGATATATCCAGCTTAATTTACTGATGTTTTCTATTTAAAATTATAAAATAAGGCAAAACATTTTTCATACATTTGTCATATTTTTCAGATTGATAATATTGATTTATTATCAAGCAGTATTCTTGAATATGCTCTAAACCATAAGGCATAAAGCACAAAATTATCATCTATTAGTTTATAATCAAGTGGGTGCCCAGACGCGGAATCGAACCACGGACACAGGGATTTTCAGTCCCTTGCTCTACTGACTCGAGCCATCTGGGCAAAATGGCGGAAGTGACGAGACTCGAACTCGCGACATCTTGCGTGACAGGCAAGCACTCTAACCAACTGAGCTACACCTCCAAAAATGGTGGTCACAATTGCCTGTAAACCAATGACCCCTGCTTGTAAGGCAGGTGCTCTCCCAACTGAGCTATGCGACCTTTTTTCTTGCGTGACTTAATTAGTATACTATATTTTTCGATTTATTTCAACTTCTCAATATTTTTATATTATTTTTATATTGTAACCCAGTTTTTTCTCAATATATAAAGAAATTTTCTAAAATTAAAGAGAGAGAAGTGAAAAGTCTAATAAGGCACGATTAAATCGATTTTATCAATTCAATTTCTAGCCATGCTCTTTACTTTTAGCAAATATCTATATTCTCCAACAAAATTTATCATAATACTGTCTATCCATGTAAACAGTTCATCAAGATCATAATCTCCTGAATGAGGAGTTCCCCATGGTGATGCAAAGTCTACATTTTTACCCAGATTTTCAAGTTTCAATGCCAGTATGGCAGGTATTGCAAGGGAAGTATCCTCTATCTACTGCTCCATGCCTTATTCTCCAGTATTTAGTAAAGTTGTTCCCTTTGTACCGATATAGTCTCATAGGATTCATCATTTTTATTATGTTTTTATCAGCCATCTGACCATTTAATGTACTGTGCTCCAGCATATATTTTGTAAAATGCTTATTATCAGTCGTTTTATCTCCGAAAAGGTTATTTTCTCCTGTAGACAAATCAACATTGTCAAATGCTCCAGGTGTTTTCTGCCTTCCCATGTAAGCTATATACTTATCATAATCTAAATCTGTAACTTTTCCATCCTTTAATTGTCAGAAATTCAAATGACGACAGATCTGTTCCATTAGCCATTGCCTTATTTTGCTGAATCGATATAATATATATCTGTTTCTTGAAACTTCCATTTCCATTTTTGTCAAGTGTAAGAACTTTCCTTTTTATCCTTCAATTTAAGGTTGTTCACATATGAAGGAAACATTTTTCTTCAAATCAGCTGAACGTGATATTTCATCTCGCTGTCAAAGTTCCTTCTGTATATTTTCTTTCCACATTATAATCAAGTATTGTAATCTGTATCTTTTTATAAGTTTTCACATCACTGAACATCCATTCATAAGCCTCATTGGCATGATCCAGATTTAGACTGGACAATATGCCGATACTGCAAAAATATCATCCTTTGCATCGGCAGCTCCAAGCTCTTTCATGATAAGGTTCATAATCCTTATTATTTCCTGTTGCTCCCAGCAATGCCGACAGTGCCTCCATAGCACTTTGTCCCGTTTGATATAATTCTTTTCTGCATTTCCAGGCATATTTTTTATCATTGAACGCAGATAACGTACCGCAGCCTTCAAATCAACAATTGCAGCAGGTGCTTTCCCCAGCATAATTTCCTGTTCATCCTTCAGAGTTCTTCCTCTTGCTCCAGCGTGCCGCAACTATATATCCTCTCGACAATGCCACCAGCGATGCATTTTCTTTTCCCTGATCTTTTTATCAATTCTCAGGTTTTTCATGCCGCTCCCAGGCATATATCTCCCACACTGTTTGGAAACTAAAAGGTGCTGTCTTTTCATTGTATTTTCCTATACTCTGACCTCTAAAATATTCTTCTAGGAATATAAATATTTATTGTCTCGACAATTCATATCCACAGGATTTTTACATAGACTATATTCTCATATGCCCTGTGTTATTGTCTTTTCCATGCTACTTTCTCGCAGTTTTGATAGTATAGTTTTTATTTGCACAATTTGACTAGATTATACCTCTGACAGTTTTATTACTTGGTTCAATTTTCACTTTCTTTTTGTCTCCACAGCAGGCGTAGCCTGTGTTTCCGTTTTCTCTGATTATTTTCTGCTGTTGCTAAAATTGATACTCCTAACATAAGCAGAAGCAATTTTGACTTCCATTCTCATACTTCTTTTCTTTCCTTTCCTTTTTAATATATAATTTAATGTTGTATTTTTATTATATCATTTTTCCTATCTAATTATATATTTTATTTATCTTATTTCTATATACTAATAATCTTAGTAATAATGCCGAAAATTTAATTTTAGCTAATTCTATGCAAAAAGTTATTCCATCTTTTTACACTCCAGTATTTTTAGAAACATTGAATTTGTTGAGTATAATTGATTCTGTACATATTTATCCTTAAACATTTAAAAACCGTCTCAAAGAAATTATTTCTTCATCTGTAAACCAATTCCTGAATCAATTGAAAAAGATATCTTGAGACAGTCATCTCTTTAGTTAAGTAGTCGAATTTAGTAATTACAAATAGTTAAACCATCATTTTTATATCTTTTATAAATTGACCATATCCTTCTTCTCCTATAAATTCATTATCTTTTACAATTACTTTTCCTCTTACAATAGTCATTATTGGATATCCCTGTAACTCACACCTTCATAACTTGTGTAATCTACATTTTCATGGAATAATGATTTTGTAATGGTAACTTTTTATTTTATCAAATACACTAAATCAGCATCACTCCACTGCTATACTTCCTTTTAGGATACATTCCACAAATTTTTGCAGGATTTGTACTTGTTACTTCAACAAATTTATTAATTGTAATTCGACCTTCATAACTCCTTCTGAAAACAGTACCGCATTCTTGCTTTCTACACTCGTGCTCTATTAGTATTTAGTAAAGTCTATCTTTTCTCCTATAGGGATTTTCTTTTTCATAGGAAAATGGACAATGATCTGTTGCAACTACTTGAATATTCCATTTTTATACCTCTCCATAATTTTTCCTGATTGGATTTTTCTCTTTAAAGGATAATCCATACATATTTCAAACCTTCTGTTCCCGGTAATTTATAAAAGTTCTTCATCTAAAACAAGATATTGTGTGATGTTTCACATATATATATCTCGACCTCTTTGTCTTGCCATTTTTATATAATCGTCCCATGTTTAGAAGTCAGATGCACTATATAAATAGGTGCATCTCCTACAACATGTGCAAGAGTTAATATTCTATTTACAGCTTCAGCCTCACATTCTTCCGGGTCTGCTTTTTGATGGTACTCTGCCGAAGTCATTCCATTTTCCACATAATACTTTCTTGAAATATTCAACAGCCGCATGATTTTCAGGATGTACTGAAAACTATTGCATTATTTTCTTTTGCAGTTTTTAATACCTTTATAGCTTCCTCGTCACCTATTCTTTGTCCATAAGTCATATAGATTTCTGAAACTTTCTATTCTTCTTTTATAAGTTCTTTCATATCCTGTATTTTCTGGTCGTCTACATCATAAGCTACAACTCCATGGAAAGAATAGTCTATTACAGCTTTGCCTTCTGCCAGCCCATGATAATGTTCTATTCTACTTCTGAGGGTACTACCACCGGACCTTGTCCCATATGATCCACTATGGATGTTGTCCTCCAGCATGCGGCAGCTATAGTTCCAGTTCTGAAATCATCATTTGCTACAGCACCTACATCAAGACTAAAATGAGTATGTACATCTATTCCGCCTGGTATCACATAATTCCCTTTGGCATCTATAATTCTTCATCTTTATATCAAGATTTTTCCCTATCTCTTTTATTATTCCATCTTTTAATATGGATATCTCCTTTGTATAATTCACTTTGCAGCTGTGCAATTAAGGCATGTATGCATATTTTATCCTCCTATTTAATTATTTTTTTATTAAAATTTTTATCAACAAATATAAATTAACATTCCTATCAGCAAACCCAAAACATAAGAATTTTCATATAAATATTTATATAAAATGAATTTGAAAATTTTTCCAAAATATAGAAATAATGTTATTGAAAAAAGTGAAATTAATGCGATTTTATTTGAGTCCCTTATTATAAAAATATTTTCTCCATCTACTCTATATAAATCTACTAATTCAATTTCTGATTTATATTCTAACCAGTAGGATGCGAGATATATTCCCGCCATTGGACCTAGAAAGGTTGCCAATGCTCCATTTACCTCATATATGTAATTATTAGGATTTTCCAGCACCTCCAAGGCTGTGCTACTATTGCTAAAAATCCTACAATAATTATAGATTTTTATATGTTAAAAATTTAGAGAAAAAGATTAGAAAATATTATTCCCGGAGGAACTAAGTTCGCTGCAACATTAGTTGTCAGAGTTGCCAATATTATAAAGATTGAAAACAAAATTACTATTAAAGGATTCTTGAATTTTGAAACTAATTCTGCAGGATTCCATATAGGACTTCCAAAGCTGATTGCAGAAGCTACTGTTCCATCAAATTCCTACAAAAACACATAAAGCTGTCATTACAGGAGCTCCTATAAACTGACCTGTAATTTGTGCTTTCTGTGTTTTTGCATGTCTTGTAAAAATCTGGATATATTTAAAGCTATTGTTCCATCAAAAAGTATATCATTGCTGTCACGAAGGAAAGAACAATTCCCAGAAATTATCCTCCCTGTAGCGACACTATGTGCCAGCAAGTTCCCAAATCCTCCTGAAACTTTATATGCCCATACTATTACTGCAAGTCCCATTACTATTAATACAGGAGCTGCATAACTTTCCATGTATTTTACAGCTCTGGAACCTGTATAAGCTATATAGACATTCATTAGTAGAAATATCCCATAACATATGAACAAATGTCCGCTGATTTGTGCCCACCCGTATAATAGCCGCTATCAATGAATCTACAGCCATTCCACTTCTATCCAGCACTGAATTCCAAACCAGAAACATCCTAAAATGTCTAACTCATCGTTGAAAGATATTACCTTTAGGTCCAAAAATAAGCTTTAGACAGTAAAGGATAACAGTACCATATTTAGTCCTGCATGGCCCAAGCCAATGTAAAGGGGTATTATTACAATAGTGTGGCTCTAAAACAATCACTAAAAAGTGATTGCCACCAGTTCATTCCTGATGCAATTAGACCACCATGCGAGCATATAGACTGGTATTGACACCATAATCCCTATCCAGAGTGCAACATCTCAACTTCCATTCCCTCTGATTACCATGGATGGGTTTTGTATCGTCTGTATAAATTGTTTTGTATTTACCACTCCTGCAGCCCGTTTTCTGTCAAAATCCCAAACATAATTATTCTGTTGAAAATTTTTCCATACTACTCCCATGAAATAATTAGTAAAAACTCAACTATACTTTATCCTCCAAAATAAAAATATTATCCGTCTATTGAATTTATTATAGCTATAAAAATTATCCCTTATAGCTTTTTATTCTTACTGACTTCTAATTTTTATCTTATACACTACATATAAACAGCTGTAAATATTACTTAAATCACCTTTTCCAACTCTTCATTAAGTGCATATTCCTAAGCTCAACTCCTAATCTAAATCCTATTACAGAAAATTCCTTTTACTTCCTATTTTTCCTTTTTAATCCATTTGTTATGTTTTTCTTTTTAATACTTTTTATGTTGTTGTTTATAAAGCTAAATACTGTTTCTATATTTAAATGTGTCGGAATACATTAGTTCAGAAGAGTTTTTAATCTTTTTGAGAATTTCCACTTCAGATAAAAATATCATTGCTGCTATAATCACAGGACTTAAAAATTCACCTGCTTATAATTTATTAGCTTTTATGGAGAATGCATAGTTCTTCTCAAAAGTTCTATTATGGTTTTCTCATATTTTTCTGCAACTTTTTAATTTTTACTAAAATCCATCATATTTGCTCCTTTTAAAAAGAAAAATTCTACCAGTATTTTAACAAAAATAACACAAGATGCTTTTTATTTTTAAGATACCACATTTATTTCAAATTGGCAATAGCAGAACTGAATGAGTCCCAAATTTTTGTCTATGAAAATTTTATATGGAATAATGATAAAAAGGCATGAAATGTACTGTATCTCAAATCCTATATTGAAAATCCGAAATACAGTACAGTGGCTATTTCACAAGTCATAGACTGGAACAGCATTTTCCGCCTTTCTATTTTATGATTAATGTTGTTACAATATTACATCAAGCTTTTTGACCAGTAATAACTTTTCCAACCCAGTTACGTAGTACATCCACGCTTGGGAACATTACAGGTGCAGCCAGTGCATCACGCATCAGCCTTGATAAAGGGCCTTTACTGTTATATGCAGCTCCTCCACCTATTCTCATTCCAAGGTTAGCTGAATCAACACAGTTTAATGAAGCTGTCACCCTTGCAGTCATTATTTTTCAAATGCGTCAGGTTCTTCGTTTGCCATAGCTTCTGTTGCAGCATTAAGGGCACTTTCCGCCACAAACGAATTATTAAACAGATGTGATATATGAAGCAGTACAGTTTCAATGTTTGCCAATGTCTTATCTCCAGGATATTTTCTGTTTAAAGCATGAGCTTTTGCAGCTTCATATATAGTTTTTCCTAATCCTGTATAAACTGCCGCCAGTCCTGCCATAAAGAATATAACATCTATATTTACAGGATATTTCTGGTTAGCTTTCTGTCTGTCTATGTAAATAGCATACTTATTGTCCAGTTTCATATCTTTCATGTGCATAGGGCATGAATTGTTTCCTCTCATCCCCAGTCCATTCCAGTCACTTTCGCTAAATTCAAGCCCCTCTGTTCCATACGAGTACAAGCCAGTTTACAGGCCCTCTTTTTCATCAGCGGAACTGAAATCAGATAGTAGGAAGCATGGTTGTAGAAGTAATCATACTTTTTGATCCGTTTTATAATACTGTACTCTTCGTGATTTTCAACTTGCATCTGAGAATTAAATACATGTCACTCCTGTACCAAATTCACTTCTTGCAAGCGACATAAATTTGTGCTTTTCCATTATGTCCTTTACAACCTGCTGCTTTATTTCATCACGTCCGAAGGTTAATGTAAATTTTAATGCAACATTGCTCATTGTATAGCAAAGTCCTGCAGTTGCAGTCCCTTCAGCAAATGCCTGTGTTACTTGGGACATGTTCTTTATTCCTGCCCCTTCTCCACCAAATTCTTTTGGAACAAGAATTTTGAAAAATCCTTCCTCCGCAATTTTTGTCGAAAAATTTCCTTAGGAAATTTTCCTTCCTGTCTATTTCATCAGCATAAGGCGCTATATATTTATCTGAAAAACTCCTTTGCCCATCTGTAATAGTCTTTCATTTTACTCCTATATCTTAAATAATATGTATAATACTATTATTTAGCACATTTATGTAAGCCCTTAATCTCTTAATTTATTCTTCTTTTTATTGTATATACAATTTTCGATTTAATAACTTAAAACTATATATACACCTTATATTTATCAATATTATAAATTTTCGAATTTAATACTTAAATTTCTAAGTTTTTATATTACTCTAGTATAAAAATATGAGCCACATCAAGCATATTTTTAAAATAGTAAAAATTCTATCTCTTTTCTATAATAAAGTACTCTGGATATTCCACCTGATGCAGCTCTTTTTATCTAATGACTGTCTGCGATCATA
>BNJT01000693.1_pt1 | contig 27335 bp, 49 predicted proteins | sample 8540491 | NCBI WGS metagenome assembly BNJT01 (sample SAMD00202455, study PRJDB9452) | human saliva metagenome | host: Homo sapiens | reverse complement strand
TCAGTTACGCACAGTTATCCTCCGCGTCTGTCCCCTATCAATATTTGTGGGCGTATGCAATACGCCTCATAAAACGCTGGTGCCTCATTCTCTTTCTCTCCTTTTCTTCCTTGATGAAAGAAAAGTGGGAGGCAAAGAAAATCACAAGCGTCAGGCTGCCAGCCAAATTTACTGGGTACCGGCAGGGATGCAGAGACTGACCCAATCAGGCACATCCGCCCCATCTTCCCGGTCTCGGCAGAGGCCTCGATCTTCTCTTGCTTTTTCTTCTATCAAGAGAAGAAAAGAAGGTACCTGCTGGTTTGTGTCTGTCTCTGTCGGGCCATTTGGGGGGCGTATGCTTTGCGTTTCACAAACGAAGGTGCCCCCACATTTTTCTCCTTTTCTTTTCCTTGATGCGCCTAACATATAGGTAGGAAACGGCCTTTTCCGGTAGGCTGTAGGGGCGGTGGTTGCATACGCCCTTCGGATGATCCAGACGAGGGAAGGAACCCGCTGCCTGCGCGCCTGTTTCCGAAAGGGGACAAACAGGCATTTGGATTCAATCATTGATCTCCTCGTGGATCGTCTGTGGGCGTATTCACACGCCCCTACAAACGGGGCTGCGCCCATCGACCCTTTTCTCCGCGTCTGTCCCCTATCGGGGCCACTTGTGAGGCAGATTGAATACGCCCCTCACAACGGGCTGCGCGCCTCACCCGGCAGGTTGCATGCGGCCCGCCCCTAACGTCCATGATCCATTATACAAGTGTGTGGGGCAGTTGCGGTGCTCGTGGGTGGGGAGGGCGTTATGAAGCGTGTTTGGGGCTTAAATGATCTATATGCCATCTATTAATTTGAAATTTGATAGAACTTGACAATCGTCTATCTCCAAGTGAATAGGGTATAAAGATGTACCGAATTCACTTTTTATCTCACTGCATTAGGTGGATCGAAAATAGGGTCGTAACTTTGCAGTGTACATTACTTATACAAAAAATTTTACTGCCACATGATTAATCGTATTCAGAGTGCTCTTCCGCCTTCTTTTCTGATGATGTCCGCTTAGCTACAGGGCGAGGATTTGAAGTCGCTCAACGGTCGATTGCTGATGCATTTCGAAGTGGACGGTGAAGGGCTGCCCCGTCTATACCTTCCATCTTACAAGGGAAGCCAAGATTAAAACGTAGCCTGGCTGGCCCGAGGCGGAGGGCTCGCTGCGCGAAGGTTTCCAACTCCAAAAAGGCGGAGATGGCTACTTTCGACGAGACTTGAAGCCTGTCTGGGGCGAGGTTAGCTCCACCCGCAACCATTACAACGAGCTGGCTGTGACGCCCATCAGCCGAAAGACGACCGACCATTCGGTGACCCGCTTTCGGCTTTTACGACGATGGTCCGGGTTCCGTTACGAATTCCAGAGCAAAGAACTCGTTTACTTGTTATCAAAGCATCGAATACCCGAATTTGCGATGGCGGGAGATCATAAAGCTTTGCGATTCCGCGCGCGATTGCGACACGCAGGAATATGATTACACCGAGTCGCACCTTTCCGAGAGATCCGTGTGCGCCAATGAAGCTGCGGCCGTCACGTTCAATCACGTCGCAGACTCCGTTCTCTCTCCGACTGGCGCGTAACAGACGGCGCCTTCATGATGAAGTCAGCAGATGGACTTTACATCAACCTGCATGCGAGGCGGCGCTGCGGATTATCCCTGCGATGTCGCTTGAGCCAGACGGACAAGACGGATGACCTTCCGCTCTGGTTAACCCCCGACGCGCAGGGCAAGAAGGGATATATGCAGACGCCCTGCCAGTCCCTGGCGTACGATCATGGCCAGCGACGACGCGCGTGAGATTCATGCGTCGAAGTTGACTCTCAACCTCACGAACCATGCGCCTTAAAAGACGTTTCCAAGTGGATCAAGCCAGTGAAATATACCGGCGTTTGGTGGGAAATGATCACGGCAACGGACGTGGCCTACACCAACGACCTCTCTCGGTACACATCGGCGTGACGGATCACACCGCGGTCAAGCCCAACGGCACCCACGCGGCGAACAACGACAGAGCGCCGCTATATCACTTCGCCAAGCCACGGCTTCTGATCAGGTGCTCGTCGAGGGCTGGAACATCGGGTGGGAGGACCGGTTTGGCCGCCACCGCAAGGACTACATGTTTTCGATTTCCTCACCCTCACCTCCCTGACTTTCTGACATCAAGGCGCCCAATGAATATGCCCACTCGAAGGGGTACGTCGTTGATGATGCACCACGAGACTCCGCCCATCCGCAACTCACGAACGCCACATGGAGGAAGCCCACTCAATCGATGAACAACATACGGCTACAACGCCGTCAAGAGCGGCTACGCGGGCAACATCATCCCACGCGGCGAACATCACCACGGGCAGTGGATGGATCAATCACTACTCATACGCCGTCGCGCAGCGTACGCCGAGCACACACATCATGGTCAACGCCTCACGAGGCGGCGCGCCCCACGGCCTGCTGCTCGACGTATCCCAACCTGATCGGTAACGAGAGTCGGCCCGCGGCACGGAATACGAATCGCTATGGCGGTCACAAACCACGTTCCACACCACCAGCACTCCCTTTTACGCGCGCCTTCATGCGGCGGGCCCGTAGATGGATTACACACACCGGCATCTTTGAGACCCGCATTACAGAACGTCGTAATCCGGAGAACAATTGCGTCATAGGGATCGACGGCCACGCCCGTCGCTGGCCCTCTTCGGTGACGATGTACAGCCCGCTGCAGATGGCGGCCGACCTGCCCGAAAATTATTGCTGAGCGCTTCATGGACGCCTTCCAGTTCATCAAAGACGTATGCGGACTCGACGACTCCAACACATCTGAGGCTGAGCCGGGCGCCATACATCACCGTAGGCCCGCGAGGCGCTGGCGGGCGCCGGAACAACTGGTTCGTAGGGCTGCACCGCGAGCGAGAAACGGCCACATGGCTAACATCTCGTTCGACTCTCTCGACAAGCGCAAATACACGGCTACCATCTATGCCACGACGGTCCGACGTATGGCGCATTACGAGAAGAACCCCAGGCGTACACCATTAAGAAGATGACCGTGACGAATAAGTCACGCCTGACCTCCGCGCGCGGCCCGGGCGGCGGACGGTGGCATCTCAATTATTGCTAGCACAGAACCGGTGCAGAGAGGCGTCGATGCGATCCCGCGTCGGCGCCTCTTCTTGTGTGACAGCATTTATCTGCTGCAGCATAATGAAAAAGAGAACTGATGACGCAGATGCATACCTGCTGCTGGCTGCTCTGGCGTTGTGCCCTCTATGGCGGTTATGCACAGAAGATGACGTGGTATAAAGGCGTCGTCGTCGTATGACGTACGAACGTGAACCGATCATTGGTTGGCAGGCACGTGGTGGAGAAGGAACAACGAATGGCATCGCTACCGATCTGGACGGCAACTTTCACCGCTGTCGGTCGAGCGAGGTGCTACGCTCGTTTTCTCCTTCATCGGCTATCAGTCCCAGCACTTCTCGCCCCGCACAGCCCATGCGCGGTGATGCTGCAGAGGATACGGAGCTGTTGGACGAGGTGGTTGTGATCGGTTACGGATCCGTCAAGAAGACGATGCTAGCTGGGATCGGTGACGGCCATCAAGCCGGACAAGATGAATCGCGGTCTGACGACGAGAGTGCGCGAGACGATGAGACTGGAAAGATTGCCGGCGTGAACGTGGTCTTCGAGTGGCGTGTTCGCCGGGCGGCGGCTCCATCGATTGTCGTAGTCTCGAGGCGGCTCGTCGCTGAACGCTCAAACAACGACCCGCTGATCGTCAATCGACGGTCTGGCGATGGACAACAACGACGGCGTCGCGGGCCTCTCCATCCCGCTGGCGATGGTCAACCCGAACGACATCGAGACCTTCACCGCGCTGGAAAGATGCCCCGGCGATCGGCCATTTACGGCTCACGCGCTCGAACGGCGTCATCATTATCACCACCAAGAAAGAGGCCCTATAGAGGGCGGGCAGCGCGCTCGCCCGCGTGGCGTACGACGGCAACGTGCCGATGAGTAACGTCAAGAACACGCTCGACATGATGGACGCCGACACCCATCGCGCACGGCATCCGCAAGCCAGTACGGCGAGTGAGGAGCAACGCCTATAAGGCCTCTCGGCACGGCCAACACCGACTCGCAGAAGGAGATCTCACGCACTGGCCCTCGCGACGGATCACAACGTGAGTTGCGCGAGGGCCCTGGACGATGCTCTTCCGCATGTCCGTGGGCTACACGAACCAAAACTGGTATCTCGAAAACACTCGGAGCTTCAACCGTTAAGCACGGCCTCGCTGAACCTCTCTCGTCGTTTTGTGCGAAGCAGATGCCTCAAGATGAACGAAAATCCTCAAAGCGGATGTGTGCGTTGAAAGTCAGCTCGCCGGTCGTAGGCGCCGCAGGGTGCGGTCATACGCAAATGGATCCCACCCACTCTGAGCGCGACAAGCGGCGAGACCCATCAGAAGTACTTCGGAGGCTTCTTCCAGTGGACGTGAACGACGGAAAAGTCGCTCAACGACCCCACCTCGCTACTGACCAACAACTGCGCTGGCCCTGGCTACACCCCGTCTCCCCGCTGGAAATGGCAGGACGACCGCGCCAAATCGCAGTCGCTCGTCGGAAACATCGAGGTGGATTACACCACTTTACCTCTCCCTGACCTGCGTTTTCCACGCCACTGGCGGTATGGACCTCTCGTCCGGTAAGCAGACCACCGACGTGGATCCCCGATCCTTCCTCAAAACAACTATTACGGTAGCTGGTGGCTATGAGAAGATCGACAACACAACCTGTCTTTCAATAGCTATTTCAACACATGAAGTCAGTCGGGTGCACAGTTTCGATGCGATGGTCGGTTACGAGGGCAACATTTCCCACCGTAGTAGGTCACAATCTACGCGGGCCTCTATCCGCAGACGAACGCCGTGAACCCGGGCAAGGAGTATCACCTCGAGCAAGGAGGGCGTCGGAGAACTCGTCTCCTTCTTCGGCCGATTGAACCACACGGGCCGATAAGTATCTCTTCACGGCTACCGTACGTCGAGACGGCTCCTCACGCTTCCATAAGGATCACCGATGGGGCACATTCCCCTCGTTTGCCTTTTGTTGAGAGATGAAAGAAGAGGGATTCCTCATGACGTCGGACGCTCTGTCGACATGAAACTGCGCCTCGGCTACGGTGTCACTGGTCAGCAAAAATATTGGTTCTGACTCATCCTTATTTTGCCTCTCATACGGCCAGCAAGAACTACGCTTACTATCCGATAGGCTACGGTGAGGGCGAACTCGCATCGTCCCGACGCCTACAATAAGAACCTGCAGTGGGAGCGAACAACGACTTACAACGCGGGCTTGGACTATGGCTTCCTGAACGGTCGCCTCACGGGATCCGTGGACTACTATTTCCGTCGCACGGACGACCTGATTAACTACGTGTACGTATCGGCCGGAACGAATTTCAAGAATCAGGTGAACGCCAACATAGGCTCGCTGGAGAATAAGGGCATCGAGTTCACCATCAACTCCAAACCCATCGCACAGAAGGACTTCTCGTGGGACTTGGGCTTCAACCTCACCTATAACAAGAGCGAAATTACGGAGCTGACGGGAGGCGATCGTTCGGATTACTACGTGGCTGCGGGCGGCGTGACCATCGGCACCGGTGGCACTGTCCAGGCGCACGCCGTAGGGCACCCCGCCTACGCATTCTGGCGTTCATCAGCAGGTCTACGACGAGAAGGCAAACCGATCGAGAACACGTCGTGGATCGTAACGGAGACGGTGTGATCAACGATGCCGATAAGTACTTCTACAAGAAACCCACGGCCGACGTATTGATGGGCGTCTCGTCCAAATTCGTCTACAAAGCGTGGGACTTCAGCTTCACGCTCCGTGCAAGCCTCAACAACTACGTATATAATAATGTAGAGGCCAACGCCAGCAACATGAGCACGATCTACGCTCCTTCGGGCTACCTCACCAACCGCCCCAACATGGTGCTGGAGAACAATTGGCAGGCGAAGGCACTACTACATGTCGGATTATTTCGTGCAGAACGCCTCTCCTCAAGTGCGACAACATCACCCCTCTGGCTATTCCTTCAACTTGAAGAAGATCGGCTCGACGTGTCTTTTGCCGCCGTGCAGAACGTCTTCACCGTCACGAAATACAAGGGCCTGATCCCGAGCTGATCACCGGATCGGGCACGGGTGCTAACCAGTGGTATCGATCGCGACTTCATCCGCGACCGCTGACCTGCTCGTGGGACTTACGCCGAACTTTTAATCCGCAACCACTGAAATGGAACCCAAAAATGAAAACGAAATAAGATCACTGCTTAGGTCGCCGCATGCGCGATCCTCATTTCCGCCTCGGGCATCACCTCCCGCGTAGGCGATTTGGACGTGGAGCCGATCGATCCCAGCGTCACGACGACGTTTGACCAGAACAAGGTCTTCACCAAGATCTATGCGACGCTCGGCGACAGGTCTCGAAGGGCCGGCTGGCTCTGGCGATGTGGACGGTATCGACGAAGGCTCGTCGGACTTCTTCCGCTTGATCTGGAACATGAACGAACTGCCGGCCGATGAGGGCGCATTGCTGCTGGATCGACGGTGGCGTGCCCGAATTGGTGCATGGCACATGGGATGCGTCGCATTCCTTAGTCACGGGCCTCTACTATCGCCTCTATTTTTGACATCACGCTTTGCAACTTCTTCCTCGAGCAGACCGAGGGGAAGACGGACGCCGAGAGCGTCACCCAACGGGCCGAAGCGCGCTTTATCCGCGCCCTGAATTACTACTGCTTGATCGACCTCTACGGCAAGGTGCCGTTCGTGACGACCGTCTCGACCGAAAAAGCCGTCGCAGGTGGAGCGTGCGGAGCTGTTTAAGTTCATCGAAAAGGAACTCCTCGAGGCGTCGGAGACCATGAAGGATCCGCGCACCAACACCTACGGTCGCGCCGATAAGGCAGCGGCTTGGCTGCTCCTGGCCCGCCTCTATCTGAATGCCGAGTGTACACCGGTACGCCACAGTGGGCGAAAGGCGGCTGAGTATGCGCAGAAGGCGATCAACTCCGCTTACTCGCTGTGCCCCGTCTACAAACACCTTTTTCATGGCCGACAACAACGGCAGCAGCGTGAACAAGGCCAACACGGAGATCCTCTTGCTCTATCCTTCAGGACGGCGGCACGACCCGCAACTACGGCGGCTCGCTGTACCTCATCGCTTCCACGCATAAGACAGACGACATGCCGGCTTTCGGCACCACCGAAGGCTGGGCGGGTAACCGCTGCCGGCCGCAGCTCGTCAGCAAAGTTCTTCCCCAACGGCAACGCACCGACAGCAGGCGATGCGGACGCTATGACGAAGGCTGCAAACGACGATCGTGCGCTCTTCTTCAGCAAAGGCCGTTCGCTGTCGATCGATGTAGAGTCGGAGCTTTGCCAGTGGATACTCCCTCGTGAAGTTCTCTAACCTCCGCGCCGACGGAGCCACAACGCACGACTCAGAAGTTTACCGACACCGACCTGCCCCTCATGCGTCTGGCTGAGGCCTACCTGACTTATGCCGAAGCAGAGGTGCGTCGCAACGGCGGACCGACTGCAGCCGCTACGAAAGCCATCAACACGCTCCGCAAGCGGGCTCATGCGAAGACGGAGACGTCCTACACGCTCAGCAATATCCTCGACGAGTGGGCGCGAGTTCGCTTTCGAGGGACGTCGTCGTTCGGACCTGATTCGCTTCAACCGCTTTGCCGGCAATGCGGACTACACCTGGCAATGGAAGGGCGGCGCGAAGGACGGTACGACGCTGTCTCGCCATCTCAACCTTTACCCGATCCCGACTAAGGATGTGAACGTCAATTCCAACCTGAAGCAGAACCCGGGATATTAACGGACCCCTAACTACGAACAACAGAATATGAAAGCAATCCATAAGATAGCGTTCGCGCTGCTGGCCGGCCTGATCGGCCTCACCACCGCATGCGACGACGACAACAGTGCTAACCCCACCCTCAAGACGCCCTCCAGCTTCACGCTGAACACGCCCACCGCGGCCGAGAGACACCGTCTACGACTTAGAACACGCGAAGAACGTCGAGCTGACCTGCGTCCAACCGGACTACGGCTTCTCCGCCGCCACGGTATACGCCGTGCAAGTCTCACTCGACAACGATTTCGCCACCGAGGGCAAATTCATCACCCTGCCCACCACTTATCCCAAGGCCCAGATGGAAGTCGACGCCTCGGAGATCGCTGTTGCGCAGACCACGCTGGCCGTGAAAAAGGCGTGAAAGAGGATAAGTTCCCCTCACCTCGAAGCTCTACGTGCGCCTCAGGGCGGCCCCTGACCAGTGGCAAAGGCGAGGTCTACTCCAACGTCATCTCCATCAACGCGCGCACCCATTTCGCCCTCACTCCCGCCGCAGTGCCCTCAACGATGAACGTCATCGGCAGCACGAAGGGCATCGGCGAGTGGAATTGGGCCGGCTCTGTGCCGATGGTGCAGACCTGGGCGAAGGATGGCACCTTCTGGCGCATCCTGTATTTCGAAGCGGGTACCTCGATGAAGTTCAACGTCGAGAAGAAATTCGACGGCGGCGAGTTCGGATCGTCCGCCAAAGCTCGTGGACAACGCCTCGGCCGGCCTCTCGGACGACGGTGGCAACCTCAAGGTGGCCAACGCGGGCTGGTATCTCGTGGTCATCAAGACGACCGCTCAGGGCGTGACCTGAAGTACACCGTCAGCTTCGAGAAGCCGAACGTTTACCTCATCGGCGACGTCAGCGTGGGTGGAAAATGGGAGATCACGGCTGAGAATCTCTTCACCGTTCACCACGGCCGACGGCTGGTTCGTCTCGCCCGCCCTGGCTGCTGCCGGCGAGTGCGCATGTGCGTCAAGATTGAAGGCGAAGACTGGGTGGCACTCCGAGTTCATCGTGCTGGCTGAGGGCGAGATCCTCTACCGCGGCGCGGGCGGCGACCAGGATCGCTCGAAGCAGAGCGCCGGGCGGAAGGTCTACCTGAACTTGCATGACCGGCAAAGGCGAATACAAATGATTGAGCAGGCCGGGGGGCGCGGGAGTTTTTCACTTCGACACATCCTCCCGGCCTTCATTTATGGTATGCACCGCAGGTGACGACGGTTTTACGGCCGCCTCACCGACACGATGGATCAGGTGCAGGACAAGTAACCATAACCAATAGATACATGGTCGACTACATCTATTCATATCTCTATCATTTTCTCCATGTATTGCACTGGTTTTTATCGCGGGTAGTGGCCGGGAGGGTTGCTACCCGCTGTGTGTGCCTATCCGTCTGAGGAGTGGGGGAGGTGAGACGTGAGCCCAGCGTACGATTTCTCGAGGCAACCCGCGAGAATCGGAACCGTTTCGGCTCATTGTATCGTACAATCGCGAGAAAATGAAACCGTTTCGGCCGATTGTATCGTACAATCACGAGAAATGAAATCGTTTCGGCCGATTGTATCGTACAATCACGAGAAAAGTGAAACCGTTTCGGCCGATTGTATCGTACAATCACGAGAAATGAAATCGTTTCGGCCGATTGTATCGTACAATCGCTAAACTTTGATGTGTTAACCCCGACATCGCCCTATTTTTGAGCGATTTTTGAGATAACAATCTAACTATATGACCGCAGAAATTATAACGATCGGCGACGAATTGCTGATCGGACAAGTGATTGACACCAATTCGGTGTGGATCAGTCGAGCCCTTTGAAGACCACGGATTTCGTGTCATGCGTAAACAAAACCGTGGGCGACGACGAGCCAGAGATACTCCGTGCCCTCCGCGAGTCTGAGCAACGCGTGGATGTGGTGCTCCTGACCGGAGGACTGGGGCCCCACCAGGACGACGTGACCCTCAACGCGCTTTGCAAACACTTCGACACGGCGAGGCATTTCTCGACCGAAGTGCACGAACACAATCAACAGCTATTTGCGGAGCGCGGCGTAGAAATGAACGACTTAACGCGTGATCAGGCGATGGTGCCCGACAACGCCACGGTGATCATCAACTGAGGTGGGCACGGCGCCCTGCACCTGGTTCGAGCGCCGGGGCTGTATGGTGATTTCATGCCCGGCGTGCCGATGGAGATGAAGTGGCTGATGACGAACCGCGTGATCCCCCGACTTCAGGAGTACTATGGGCGCAAGGGCCGGCATTGCCCATCGCACCTGTTGGGTTACGGGCTACACGAGGTCTGCTCTGGCGATGGCGTTGGCCGACTTTGAGCGCATTTGCCCGATGAAGTGCGGCTGGCTTTACCTACCTCAACCGGGGCTGATCCGTCTCCGACTCGGCTCTACTGTTCGCCACAAGCCGTGGCCGATCGAGTGGCCGATGTGCTGCGTCTCCGCCTCCGCACCCTATCCTGAAAGAGCACATCATCGCCGAGGAAGACCTCCCCATCGAAGCCCTCTTGGGCCGTCGGTTGCAAGCCGCAGGGCTGACGGTTGGCACAGCCGAGAGCTGCACCGGGGGCGCCATCGCCGCGGCGATCACGTCCATGGCCGGCAGTTCGGCTTATTTCAAAGGCGGCATTGTCTCTTACACCGACGAGGTGAAGCGCCGCACGCTGGGCGTCTCCGCCGCCGACCTCGAAAGCGTGGGCGCAGTCAGTCAGCCCGTCGTGGAGCAGATGGCACGCGGTGCACGTGAGGCCTTGGGTTGCGATTTGGCCGTAGCCACGTCGGGCTTCGCTGGGCCGAGTGGCGGCACGCCGGAAGCGCCCGTCGGAACCGTTTGGATCGCCGTGGCTACGCCGTCCGCGGTCGTCTCCAAGGAATACTATTTCGGCGCCGCCCGCGATCATAACATCAGCCGTGCCGTCAACATGGCGCTACTGATGCTCTTCGAAATGGCCGCCACGCCTGAGGTGCAGGCGCCCACGGCGTGAGAATCCGGGACGACAAGCGGAGGCGGATGGGCCGACAGGTGAAGCCGCAGAAAAATGGCTACAAAGGCATATTCCTACTTTTGCCCGCAGATAAACCATCACCTATAAGTAAAAGAATGAACGCTATTAGAGTTAAGCGAACAAGAAATCATCCGGCGTGGCAGCCTCGACCGGTTGCGCGAAATGCACATCGATCCGTATCCCGCTGCGGAGTACACCGTGGACGGCTATGCCGACGAAATCAAGACCCAATTCATGACGACGCCGAGCCGCGCACCGTCTCTATTGCCGGCCGCATCATGAGCCGACGTATCATGGGCAAGGCCTCCTTCATGGAACTACAAGACTCCACCGGCCGCATCCAAGTCTACGTCACCCGCGACGACATCTGCCCCGATCCATCCGACACGGAACTATACAACACCGTATTCAAAAAGCTGCTTGACATCGGCGACTTCGTCGGCATCCGCGGCTTCGCTTTTCCGCACGCAGATGGGCGAGATCTCCGTCCATGCGCAAGAGCTGACCGTACTCTAACAGCTCCGGCCGCTGCCCGTGGTCAAGAGAAAGACGGCGTAGTCTACGACGGCTTCACCGACCCCGAGCAGCGCTATCGCCAGCGTTACGTCGACCTCGTGGTCAATACCGACGTGAAGCAGATCTTCATCAAGCGCAGCAAAGTCTACGCTCCATGCGCGAGTTCTTCAACGCTCGCGGATACCTTGAGGTCGAGACGCCCATCCCGCAATCCATACCCCGTGGCGCCGCCGCCCGCCCTTTCGTGACACACCACAACGCGCTCGACATCGATCTCTACCTCCGCATTGCCGACGAGCTTTACCTGAAGCGCCTTATTGTGGGCGGCTTTGAGGGCGTCTATGAGTTCTCGAAAGACTTCGCAACGAGGGCATGGACCGTACGCACAACCCAGAGTTCACGGCGATGGAGATCTATGTGGCTTACAGGATTACAACTGGATGATGCAGTTCACCGAGCAGATGCTCGAGAAGGTGAGCCGCGATGTGAACGGCACGACGGAGGTCGAAGTGGACGGTCGGACGATCAGCTTCAAGGCGCCTTTCCGACGCGTCACCATGACCGACGCCATCCGCGAACACACCGGCATAGACATCACCGGCATGGACGAAGAGGCCCTGCGCGCCGTCTGCCGTCGGCTCGAAATCGAGGTGGACGAGACGATGGGCAGCGGGCAAATTGATCGACGAGATCTTCGGCGAGAAATGCAGAAACACTACATCCAGCCCACCTTTATCACCGATTACCCCATCGAGATGTCGCCCTCTGCAAGCGTCACCGCAACAACCCCGAGCTGACCGAACGCTTCGAGCTGATGGTGAACGGTAAGGAGCTTTGCAACGCCTACTCTGAGCTGAACGACCCGATCGACCAGCTGGAGCGCTTCCAGGAGCAGCTGCGACTGAGCGAGAAGGGCGACGACGAGGCGATGTTTATCGACATGGACTTCGTCCGCGCACTGGAGTACGGTATGCCCCCGACGAGTGGTATGGGTATCGGTATTGACCGCTTAGTGATGCTGCTGACGGGCCAGACGACGATTCAGGAGGTGCTCTTCTTCCCGCAGATGCGTCCAGAAAAGACCGTGCGGAAGGATGCACCGGAGAAATACGCACCGCTCGGTGTGCCCGCGGAATGGGTGCCGGCCGTGCAGAAGGCGGGCTATCCTACGGCTGACATGCTGGCAGGCGCCAACGCGCAACTGCTCCGCCGTGCCCTCTTCGATTTGAATAAGAAATATGCCCTCGGGCTGGAGCTGCCCTCGCCGGAAGCCGTCGAGGCGTGGACCCGCCAGCCGGACGAGGCGTAACCCCCGTAACCCGTAAACAAAACAAGATCGACATGGAAAATTTCCCCGGAAAGATTGCCATCATGGGCGGCGGAAGCGGGCCACGGCGTTGGCCAAGATCGTGCTCGAACCAGCCGGAGATGAATTGGTACATGCGTCGGCAGGGAGGTCATCGAGGAGTTCAAGCAGACGAAGCACAACCCCTCGTACCTCTCCGCCGTGACGTTCGACACGGGAGCGCATCCATTTCTCGACCGACATTAACGAGATCGTCGACCGCTCCGACCTGCTCATCTTCGCCACCCCATCGCCCTTCTTCAAGGACCACCTGAAGCAGCTGCGCGTGCCCCTGCGCGACAAGACGATCCTCTCGGCCATCAAGGGCCTCGTGCCGGACGAGAACATGCTCATCACGGACCATCTGGCCGAGTGTTGCCAAGTGCCTCTGGATCGATTGGCCGTCATCGCCGGGCCGTGCCACGCTGAGGAGGTGGCCTCGGGCGCCTCTCGTACCTCACGCTGGCCTGCAAAGACCTCGACCGCGCGCGGGCCCTCGCCCCGATCTTCACGAACGACTTTATGCGCACCTCCTGCAGCCGCGATGTCCGCGGCATGGAGTACGCCTCGGTGCTCAAGAATATCTATGCCATTGTGGCCGGTATCTGCCACGGCATGAAGTACAACGACAACTTTCAGGCGGTCTTCATCTCGAATGCCATCAAGGAGATGCAGCGCTTCCTCGGCTCGGCCCACACGCTGCCGCGCGACATTTCCGACTCGGCCTACCTCGGCGACCTGCTCGTGACGGCCTACTCGCGCTACAGCCGCAACCGCACCCTCTCGGCTCCATGATCGGCAAGGGCTACTCTGTCAAAAACGGCACAACTGGAGATGGAGATGATCGCCGAGGGGTACTACGGCGCCAAGTGCATCTACGAGATCAATGAGCGCTATCAGGTCGATATGCCTATCCTCGACACTCTCTACGCTATCCTCTACGAGCGTCAGTCGCCCCAGGCCGTCATCCGTCGCATGACAGAAACATTCAAATAGTTCACCCTAATCCCCAACCCTTATGAGACCCCCTTCAATTAGACTTCACCAAAGCCTTCGGCCCAGACGCCGAACAGTGCCTCGAGGCCATCCGCCCAGAGGCAGAAAAAGAGTCTCCGAACCCTTTATGAAGGCACCGGCGCCGGCAACGACTTCCCTCGGCTGGTTCCACCTGCCCAGTTCCATCACCGACGCCCACCTGACCGACCATCGAGCAGACGGCTGAGGCTGCGCGCTGCCAAAGCTGTCGTAGTGATCGGCATCGGTGGCAGCTACCTCGGCGCACGCGCCGTGATCGAAGCCCCTCACGGACAGCTTCGACGCGCTCCGTACCGGCGCCGACCGCACGCACCCCGTCATCCTCTACGCCGGCAGCAGATCGGCGAGGATTACCTCAGCGAGCTTTGCGACCTGCTCCGTGGACGCGACTTCGGCATCATCAATATCTCCAAAGTCCGGCACCACGACCGAGCCGGCTATCGCTTTTCGCATCCTCCGCAGCCTGCTCGAGGGAGAACGTCGGCGCCGCGGCCGCTAAAGGAGCGCATCGTGGCCGTGACCGACCGTGCCCGGGGCGCCCTCCGCACGCTGGCTGACCGCGAGGGATACAAGACCTACGTCATCCCGGACGACGTCGGCGGACGATACTCCGTCCTCACGCCCGTCGGGCTGCTGCCCATCGCCGTGGCCGGCATCGACATCCGCGCCCTCGTCCGTGGCGCCGTCGAGATGGAGCGCGCCGTCGGCCCCGACGTGCCCCTTCGACCGTAACCCCGCCCTACGCTCACGCCGCCGCCCGCCAAGCGCTTTATCGCAGCGGCAAGAAGATCGAGATCCTGGCCACTCCACCCCAAGCTGCACTACGTTGGCGAGTGGTGGAAGCAGCTCTACGGCGAGAGCGAGGTAAGGACCACAAAAGGCCTCTTCCCGCCGCTGTCGACCTTACCGCCGACCTCCACTCTATGGGCCAGTGGATCCAGCAGGGCGAGCGGACGATCTTCGAGACGGTCGTTTCGATCGACACCCCTCGAGCGCACGCTCTCCGTCCCCACGGACGCCGACAACCTCGACGGGCTGAACTACCTCGGCCGGCCGTCGCGTGGACGAGATCAACAAGATGGCCGAGCTGGGCACCCGCCTGGCCCACGCCTCCGGTGGCGTGCCCAATATCCGCGTCTCCATCCCGCGCCTCACGGCCGATCACCCTCGGAGGCCTGCTCTACTCTTCGAGGCCGCCTGCGGCATCAGCGGCTACCTCTCCGGCGTCAACCCCTTCGACCAGCCCGGCGTGGAGGCCTACAAACGCAATATGTTCGCCCTGCTTGACAAGCCCGGCTTCGAGGCCGAGAGTCGTGCCATCCGTGCGCAGCTGGGGTGATACTCAAAAACCCGGTTTTAGGCGCGTTGCACGTTCTGCAATGTCCCAAAACCGGGTTGTAGCATGTTGCACGTTCTGCAATGCCCCAAAACCGGGTTTTAGACGAATTGCAAGCTCTGCAAAGGCTCAAAACCGAGTTTTTAGACGAATTGCAGGCTCTGCAAAGGCTCAAAACCGGGTTGTAGACGAGTGCAGGCTCTGCAATGCCCCAAAACCGGTTTTAGACGAATTGCAGGCTCTGCAATGTCCCAAAACCGGGTTTTAGATGAATTGCAAGCTCTGCAAACCCTCTAGAATCAGATTCTGAGCCATTGCAAGGGTCTGCAATCCTCCAGAATCAGATTCTGAGCGATTTGCAACAGTCTGCAAACCTCCAGAATCAGATTCTGAGCGATTGCAACGGTCTGTAAAGCCCCAGAATCAGATTCTGAGCGATTGCAACGGTCTGTAAAAAGCCCCAGAATCAGATTCTGAGCCATTGCAAGGCTCTGCAATCCTCCAGAATCAGATTCCTGAGCCATTACAACAGTCTGCAAACCTCCAGAATCAGATTCTGAGGCACGTTTCACCGCTTGCTATTATGCACAACCACTCATGCAGCCACAATGCAGAAGCGGTTGGGTATCTACAGCGGATCAGGCCGAGGCCGCATGACGGTCGATCACCTCAAACCACCCTGCAACTATTATTATTTATGGCTGACGACAAGAAAATCATCTTCTCTATGGTGGGCGTGAGCAAAAACCTTCCCGCCCCAAAAACAGGTGTTGAAAAACATCTACCTCTCCTTCTTCTATGGCGCCAAGATTGGCATCATCGGACTCAATGACTCCGGCAAATCCACCCTGCTCAAGATCATCGCCGGACTCGACAAAGACTATCAAGGCGAAGTTGTCTTCTCGCCCGGCTACTCGGTGGGCTACCTCGAGCAAGACCCGCATCTGGAGCCCGGGCGGACGGTCAAGGAGATCGTCCAAGAGGGCGTCCGCAGACGGTCGACCTGCTCAAGGAATTCGAGGAAGTCAACGGACGCTTTTCGGCGACCCCTGAAGTGCTCGAAAACCCGGACAAAATGGACGCCCTGATGAACCGTCAGGCCGAGCTACAAGACCGCATTGACGCCCTCGACGCATGGAACCTCGACAGTCGCCTCGAGCGCGCCATGGACGCCCTGCGCTGCCCGCCCGAAGACCGCATCGTGGACACGCTCTCCGGCGGCGAACGTCGTCGCGTAGCCCTCGCCGCCTGCTCCTCCAGCAGCCCGACGTCCCTCCTCGACGAGCCCACGAACCACCTCGACGCCGAGTCCATCGACTGGCTCGAGCAGCACCTCCAGCAGTACGCCGGCACCGTCATCTGCATCACTCACGACCGCTACTTCCTCGATCACGTCGCCGGTTGGATCCTCAGGCTCGACCGCGGCGAGGGTATCCTGGCGTGGCAGCTACTCTTCCTGGCTCGACCAGAAGACCCAGCGCATGGCGCAAGAGAGAAGCAAGCCAGCAAACGTCGCAAGACGCTCGAGCGCGAGCTGGAGTGGATCCGCATGGCCCCCAAGGCGCGTCAGGCCAAGGGTAGAGCCCGCCTCAACTCCTACGAAGCCCTCCTCAACGAGGATCAGAAGGAGCGCGAGACGAAGCTCGAAATCTTCATCCCCAACGGCCCACGCGCCCGGCAACAAGGTGATCGAAGCGCAACACGTAGCCAAGGCCTTTGGCGACCGACTCTTTTCGACGACTCAACTTCATGCTTCCGCCCAACGGCATCGTGGGCGTCATCGGCTAACGGCGCCGGTAAGACCACCTTCCCGCATGATCATGGGTCAGGGAATCGATCGACCGCGGCGAGTTTGCCGTCGGCGAGACTGTCCGCATCGGCTACGTCGACCAGTCGCACGCCGCCATCGACTCGACAAGACCGTCTATCAAGTCGTCTCCGGCGGCAACGACACGATGCGCACTCGGCGGCCGCGGGATCAACGCCCGCGCCTACCTCTCACGCTTCAACTTCGCCGGTGCCGACCAGGAGAAACGTTGCGGCGTCCTCTCTGGCGGCGAGCGTAACCGCCTCCATCTGGCGCTCACGCTGAAGTCCGAAGCCAACGTCCTCCTCCCTCGACGAGCCGACGAACGACATTGACGTGAACACGCTCCGCGCCTTGGAAGAGGGCCTCGAAGCCTTTGCCGGATGCGCCGTCGTCGTCTCGCACGACCGCTGGTTCCTCGACCGCATCTGCACACACATCCTCTCCTTCGAGGGCAACTCTGAAGTCGTCTTCTACGAAGGCAGCTACTCCGATTACGAGGAGTACAAGCGGAAGAAGGATGGCTACACCGGGCCCAAGCGCATCCGCTATCGGCAGCTCGGATAATTGCCAATTGATAATGTAGGTAGTGGGTACTCGGCACGCTTCTTCGGGGCGATCGAGTACCCGACGATCTTAGCCGGTGGCCGTAGCCGCCGCTTCAAGAATGATTCTCCTCGAGGCGGGGCATAGTTGGAAAATTATCTATCGATACTTGTAGGGTTTAGAATGGCTCTATCTTTGCGCCCGACAAAGAGAACAAAAAGGGTTCCTTGGCCGAGTGGTTGAGGCGCCGGTCTGCAAAACCGTTTACAGCAGTTCGATTCTGCTAGGAACCTCGAAGAGAAAGAATAAGGAGCGTGGCGATTCGGTCACGTTCCTTTTCTTTTTACGTATCCCCCAATTTTTCCCCCGTGATCCCACTCTCTCCGTCCCTGCCCTCCTTTCCAATCCGTGCTTTGGCATGATGTTTGGAACCAGTGAGGCCATGTGTAATTTTGCGGAGAACAAAGCATGAAGAGTATGAGTAATAGCTATTCCAAAAGAATGAACGACGTGATCGAAGCCGGTCGCGAAGAAGCTGGCCGTTTGCAGAACGGTTATATCGGACCAGAGCACCCGATGTTGGCTCTGCTGCGCGAAGGCGACGAATGCGATCCGCATCCTCCAAGACTTTCAGGCCAACCCCTAACCCAGATCAAACAAGATATCGAACTCGAAATAAAGTAACACCGTCGACGACACTGCGCCGGGTGATATTGCTCAGTAACTCAAAAGCGCCCGAACGCGTGCTGCGCATTAGTATGCTGGAGGCGCGGATGTTCAAAAGCGACGTGACGCGCCCGAGCACCTCCTCATGGCGCTCCTCAAAGAGGAATACAACATCGTGGCACGGGTGCTGAACCAAAGCGGCATCACCTACCGCATGGTCTACGATCGGATCAGTGCCATCACTGGGCGTGGATCGCTTGGCTGAGGTCGGCGAAACGCGCGACGGATTTACTGACGACGAGGGAGGAAGAGGAAGGCTTCACGCCCTTCAAGAAAAGATCCTCCCTCGCAGCCTGCACAACAGCCTACCCCGCGGGTGCAACTGGCACCACGGGCCCAGAAAGCGCCTACACAGAGCGATACCCCGTGCTTAGATAATTTCGGTACGGACATGACGAAGGCCGCAGCCGAAGGTAAGCTTGACCCCATTGTAGGCCGTGAGAAGGAGATCGAGCGACTGGCGCAGATCCTGAGCCGAAGGAAGAAGAACAACCCGTGCTGATCGGTGAGCCGGGTGTGAGGCAAGTCGGCCATCGTGGAGGGATTGGCGCAGCGCATCGTGCAGCGGAAAGTCTCGCAGGTGCTGTTTGATAAGCGTGTAGTGAGTCTCGACATGGCCTCGGTCGTGGCTGGGACGAAAATACCGCGGACAGTTCGAGGAGCGTATCGAAAAGCCCTTCTGAACGAGCTGACCAAGAACCCGAACATTATCCTCTTTATCGATGAGATCCATACGATCGTCGGTGCCGGATCCGCCGCCGGATCGATGGACGCCGCGAACATGCTCAGCCGGCGCTGGCACGTGGCGAGTTACGATGCATCGGCGCCACGACGCTCGATGAGTATCGCACGAACATTGATGAAAGACGGAGCCCTGGAGCGCCGCTTCCAGAAGGTGATCGTCGACCCGACGACGGCCGAGGAGACACTCCAGATCCCTCAAAAACATCAAGGGACGCTACGAGGAGCACCAGCAACATGATCTACACCGACGCCGCACTCGAGGCGTGCGTCAAACTGACCGGAGCGCTACATCAGCGATCGCAACTTCCCCGACAAAGCCATCGACGCGCTGGACGAAGCCGGGTCGCGGGTGCACATCGCCAACGTGGTTGTGCCGCACGACACATCGAGGCGTTGGAGGCGAAGATCGAGGAGACGAAAGAACGCCAAACTGGCCGCCGTCAAGTCGCAAAAACTTCGAGCTGGCCGCTGGCTATCGCGATACCGGAGCGGCAGTATCTCCAGTTGCTCGACGAGGCAAAAGGCCGTTGGGAGCAGGAGATGCAGGCGCACCGTGGGACGGTCGACGCCGATCAGGTGGCCGAAGTCGTGGCCGATGATGTCGGCGTACCCGTGCAGCGCATTGCCACGACTGAGAACGTCAAGCTCCGCGACATGGACACCCCTCCGAAGCAGAAGATCGTCGGTCAAGACGAGGCCGTGGCCCCAGATCGTCAAGGCCATCCGTCGTGCAACCGCGTTGGGCTGAAAGATCCCAACAAGCCCATCGGCACCTTCGTGTTCCTCGGCCCCACGGGCGTCGGCAAGACGCATCTGGCCAAGAAACTCGCCGAGTTCCTTTTTCGACTCCGACGACGCGCTGATCCGCATCGACGCGAGCGCGAGGTACCTCGAAAGTTCGCCGTCTCCGCCTCATCGGCGCGCCTCCGGGCTCACGTCGGTTACGACAGAGGGCGGCCAGCTGACCGAGAAGGTGCGCTGCAAACCCTACTCCGTCGTCCTGCTTGACGGCGAGATCGAAAGGCCCATCCGGACGTCTTCAGCCTGCTGTTGCAGGTGCTCGACGAAGGTCGCCTGACCGACAGTCTCGGCCGGCAGATCAACTTCAAAAAGCACGATCCTGATCATGACCTCCAACATCGGCACCGCCAGCCGAAGGACTTCGGTCGTGGCATCGGGTTCCATCCCAAGCCTCTGGCACGGAGGTCGACCGCGATTATTCGCGTGGCGTCATCCGTAAGGCCCTCGAGCGCTCCTTCGCCCCCCGAGGTTCCTCAACCGCGTGGACGACGTGATCATGTTCGATCCGCTTGAAAAAGAGTCCATCTACCGCATCATCGACATCGAGCTCAGCGACCTCTATCGCCGCATCGACGGCTCGGCTATCACCTCGAGCTCACCCCGCGAGGCCAGATTACGTCACCACCGAGGGCTACGACGTGCAGTTTGGCGCCCGGCCGCTCAAAGGCGCGCCATACAAGTACATCGAGGGACGAGGTTGGCCGAGATCGTCCTGCTGGAAGACATTCAGCCCGGAGACACGATCACACTCGGGCTACGACGCCGCCACGGATCGCATGACGCACACCGTGCTGAGGGCCCGCCGTCGACGAGCGCCGCCCGCTGAATAATTCCGCCGTCATATTTTATCACTCATAATTCGTCGAGAGCCCCGGAGCCATGTGCGCTTCGGGGCTTTGTATGAGTGGTCAACCACAGGCCATGATGGCCTCGGCGACAGTGTCGCCAGCGTTACCACAGGCCATGATAGCCCCGGCGACAGTGTCGCCAGCGTTACCACAGGCCATGATAGCTCCGGCGACAGTGTCGCCAGCGTTACCACACCCCATGATAGCCCCGGCGACGGTGTCGCCAGCGTTACCACAGACCATGATGGCCCCGGCAGAATGTCTGCCGGCACCACCACACTCATGATGGCCCCTGGCAGAATGTCGCCAGCACCACCACACCCCACGATGGCCCCGGCAGAATGTCTGCCAGCACGACCACACCCCATGATAGCCCGGCAGAATGTCTGCCAGCGACGACCACACCGCATGTAGCCCTGGCAGAATGTCTGCCGACATCACCACACCCCATGATAGCTCCCGGCAGAATGTCTGCCGACACTACCACACCCCATGATGGCCTCGGCAGAATGTCTGCCAGCACCACCACCCCATGATCCCCGGCGACAGTGTCGCCAGCGTTACACACACCCATGATGGCCTCGGCAGAATGTCTGCCGACACCACCACAGACCATGATAGCCTCGGCAGAATGTCTAGCCGACATTCACAGGCTATGACGGCCTTTTTGCAGCATGTCAGTTCTTTTCCCTGTACAGGATTTTTAATGCAATAAAATGCAGTGAAAGCGGGGATGCGATTAACGAAGCGCAACTTGAACGGCGTTTTAGTGTGAGATTGTAAGACGCCTCGTTTTTGATTTGTGAAGGCCATACCTATCTTTGTTGCGTTGTTCTAAGAGAATTAGTCGGAGTCTTTTAACCAAAAGAGTGTATCTATGAAAAGAAGTACGATGCTTCTCCCATGCCTTCTACTGAGCATAGGATGGACCGTTGCTCAAACGGTCAAAGTGAGTGGGACGGTAATATCCGATGAAGATGGGCAACACATCATCGGTGCAGCCGTCACGGTGAAGAGGCGCCTCCAACGTGGGACTGTCACCGATGTGGACGGAAAGTACGCGGGACGTCCCGAGTTCTGCAAGACGTTGGTCATCTCTTACGTCAGTATGCGATCGGAAGAGATCCCCGTCACGGACAAGCATGCGACGACCGTGCTGCGCGCTAACCTTGCGCTGGACGAAAGTCGTGGTGCACGCATGCGTATTTCACGCGAAAAGAAAGCCTTAGGCTATGCCGTGCAAGACGTCAAAGGGATCAGCTGGCCCAGGCGGCCAACACCAACGTGGCCTCCGCCCCGCAAGGCAAGGTCTCCGTATCGATATCGCCCGTCGTCGGGTATGCCCGGCGCCTCGTCGAAGATGACGATCCGCGGATCGCGCCTCTCACGGGCGACAACACGCCGCTCTACGTCGTGGACGGTATGCCGATCACCTCCTCGAGCGACATCGATGCGGCGCTCTCTGACCGGTGCTGACTATGCGAACCGCGCTGTGGACATCGACCCGAGCGACATCGAGAGTATCAACATCCTGAAGGGCAGGCCGCCTCAGCGCTCTACGGTATGCGCGCCACGAACGGTGTCATCGTCATTACGACCAAGAGGCGGTAAGGGCGCCCGCAAGGGTAAGCCGGAGATCACGGTGAATACGGGCTCTCGTTCGAAAACCCCTCCACACTGCCGGAAGTTCCAGACGGAATACGCGCAGGGTATCGGTAAACATACGTAGCTACCGACTCCGCTCGTGGGGGTCCGAAGATTGCCGACCTGGCCAACGATCCGAAGTATGGCGGCAACACGGACAATGACACACGAAAGAGTTCGGGCGGAGCCAGGGGCAGTATTATGTCGTACATGCGCACGTGCGGGACTCGATCCGTGGGCTACGCTCGACGTACGACAACGCCCGAAAGTCTTTCAACACGGGCGCGACGTGAATAACCCGTCAACGTGGCAGAACATGGACAAGGGCAGCTACTCCTCTCGCTGGGTAACACCACCGCCGAAGGTATCGTACCTCACCGGGTCTCCTCCGTTACAACGCCAAGCTGACGGCGCAAGCCACCCTGAACAACCACTGGACGACGGGCTTCAGCGGCAACTCGCCACCTCAAGATCAAAGAAGCAGACGGGGTGCCAACAACGGTATCATCGCCACGGTCTCACGTGTGCCCGCCAGCTACGACTTACGCGGGCATTCCGAACCACACAGGGCGACCCCCACACGCAGAACACGTATCGCGGTACGGGAGGCTTCGACGGAGCCTACTGCTGGCTGTGGAGCATAACTCCTTCGTAGAGCGTCTCGCAGCGCTTCTTCGGCAACGCCTACACGCAGCACGCTACGAACTCGGCGACAGCCACAGAGGGTGACCGCAAGTATCAGCTCGGCGTCGACGCTCTACACCACGAACTACACCGACATCTGGGGCTATGGCCACTCTAATGGTCGCGGAGAGATCGAGGAGCAGAGCGTGACGAGCAACGGAGCTGAACTCACCGCTCACCTTCACTTGGGCTTCGGGCGATCAATGACACATGAACTTGATGTGCTCTACGGCAACGAGCTCGTGCAGACGGCCAACGCAGTACAAGGACAACAAGGCAGCAACTTCAACTTCCCAGGCTGGGATCACATGAGCAACGCCACGGTGTACACCTCATCCGGCACCTTCCATCGCAGCCCGTGCAGGTCGGCAACTTCGCCAGTGCCTCGTGGGGCTTATCGCAACACGTTTCACCTGAGCGGTACGGATCCGTAACCGACTGTCGTGTCGAACATGCCGCGCAACAACCGTTCGTTCACCCATCCGTCCGTTTCACCGCCGGCTTCATCTTTACCGAGCTCGACGCACTGAAGAACAACTTCTGACCTCCACGGTAAGCTGCGCGCCTCCTACGCTGAAGTTGGACAGGCGGGCAATGTATTACGCTGTATTATACGGTACCAGAATACGGCGGCGGTTTCTACAACGGCACCCCTGCTGCAATACCCGGGATCGGCTCGGTGATGGCTTACACCGTCGTATCGGCTATCTATGACCCGAACCTCAGGCCGCAGAACACGAAGTCGCACGAGATCGGCCTCGACCTCTGTGTCTTCAACGGACCCTCGTTTCGCTGAACTACACCTACTCCCGCCAGAACGTCAAGGGATCAGATCTCGATGTGCCCCTGGCCGCTTCCACGGGATACGAGAAGCTCAGGACAACGGCGGATCGGTGCACACCAATGCACACGAGATTATGTTGAACATCGCCCCATCCGTCGTAGAAAGAACATCCATTGGGAGGTGGGCGGAAACTTCACCCAAGCTCGAGCAACTATGTCGACGAGCTGGCCCCAGGCGTGGAAAGCATCATGCTCGGCGGCTTTCGTCAATCCGCAAGTGCGCCTGAGCAAGGGCGATAAGTTCCCCGTGCTCTATGGTACGAGCTTCTTGCGCAACAAGAATGGAGACATCGTGGTGGATAAAAACGGTTTGCCGCAATAGCTGGCGAAAACAAAGTGCTGGGTACAGCTGCTCCTGACTTCCGCATGGGCTTCAACACCACGCTGGAGGCTCTTCAAGTTCCGCTTCTCAGCCGTCTTCGACTGGAAGCAGGCGGATCGATGTATGCCGGTACGGCTTGCGCTTTGACTTCTACGGCGTGTCGCAGCGTTCGGCCGACTTCCGCAAAGACGGACTCTCTTCGAACGCCCTGCCGTGAAGAAACTGGGCCGATGACAGTTGCATGCCCCGAACGACATCAAGATCAAGGGCGAAAACGCTGACTACTTCAATGCCCTGTCACGCATCTCCGAAGCGGGCGTCTACGCAAATCCTCGTTCCTGAAGCTGCGCGAGATCCGCTGAGCTACCCGGTTTACAACAAACCGTTCTTGAGTGTGACGGCTAACGTCTTCCTGCGCAACGTGCTCCTTTGGTCGGAGATGAACAACGGTATCGACCCCGAGTCCACGCAGGGTAACAACAACATGGCCGATCCTTCGAGCGCTTCCCTGCCGGTGCGCGCAGTTACGGCTTCGGGCTTATCAGTCAAATTCTAATCACCACAGAGGATGAAAGCAATCAACAGCAATATCTGGAAGCGCATCTGTTTTCGCCTTAGGCTTCACTGGCCCTGGCCTCACGTTTCTCAGAAGATGCGATGGATCGGGTCAACGAAGACAACGATCACACCACGAGCGCACCTGCCAAATCTCGTCCTGGCGGACGTCATCACCTCCACCGCCTTCAGCAACATCGGCGGCGATCTGAACACCTACTTCTCCCGTCTACACGGGAGCACACCGTAGGCGTGGACAACCAGCTCTACAACGCCGAGGATCCAGTAACGGCGAGGCCTCCGTATCCTCCGACCTTTCAACAACGTTTGAGGGGAACCTATACTCCACGCTGAAGAACGCACGCATTGTGATACTGTACGGCATCGGACGAAGTAGCGGCTAACTACACCACCGCGGCATTGCCGAGGTGCTGACTGCCATCAACAGCGCCCTCATCACCGACGCTTTTTAGCGACACGCCTCATTCGCAGGCCGCCCTACCCCTAGCTCAGGACGGCAAGCCGCAATACATGGCGCCGAATGTCGACACGCAGGAGGCCATCTATCAGGCCATCATGAAGTCGCTCGACGACGCCATCGTCGACCCGCCCGCGTGCGACGCCAAGGACAAGGTCGGATCGTACGACTTCATCTAAAGGCGACGGCGCCAAGTGACTCGCTGGCCCTACGGACTCAAGGCGCGCGCCACGATGCGCCTCCCAGCCCGCTCTGAAGAATCGACGAGGCCGACCTCCAGAAGGTGCTCGAGTACGTCGACAAATCGTTTAAGAGCATCGACGATCAGGCCGCCTACGCCATCTGCGATGCCAACAACCTCAACCCGCCTCTTCGGCTTCCAGGAGCCGTGACGGACTGCGCCAGCAAGAGCTACAGCGACAAGCTCATCGAGCGTAAAGACCCGCGCCTGCGCCGCTCTTTCTGCATCGGGCAGGACCACCCGCCGAAAAAGGCTCGAAGCGCGTCACGATACAGATCAAGGGCGGCGCTGATGACCCGTAGCCTTCCTCATGGCCGAGAACGGCACCGCCACTCGATCGCGTATCACTCACCAACGTGCCCATCTTCTTCTACGCTCAGATCTGCCCCACACCGTTGATGAGCTACCACGAACTGCTCTTCCTCAAGGCCGAAGCCCTGGCCCTGTCTGAACAAGACGGCCGAGGCCCGAAAGCGGCGCTGAAGGAAGCCGTTGTGCCGCCACTCGCCAACGCCGAGATGGGTGCAAGGCGCGCTTTCAGCGCCCACCGTAGCCGGTTACGGCGGCATCGAGGGGAGACCGAGGCCATCACCGGAGAAGGGCCGAGTATTTCGACAAGAACGTGAAGCTGTCTCTTCACCGCCAACCCGCTGCGTGAGGTGATGATCCAGAAGTACCTCGCATGCTGGGCGCCTTTGGCGAATCCACCGAGTCGCTACACGACATCCGCCGCATGAAGGCCCTGAAGGAAGACTTCGTCAAGCCTCCAACCCCAAGCCCTTCCTGCTGCAGTAGGCCTCTACGGCGACCTGACGTCTTGGCCAACCCGAAGGTGAAAAAGGCCTACGGCAACGGTCGTACGTCTACAGCGACCCCGTCTGGTGGGCCGGCGGTAACCGTTGATCGAAGAGCCGATCGCTAAGAACGAGAGCCGGTGCGTGCGTGGCTTTTGCTTCATGTGCCCGGCTATTATTTTTAGATCCCGTCTATATTTTGCCCGGCGTAAAGAGAGGACATGCGTAAGACGATGAAATCTCCGATCCATCTGAGCACCTATGCACACTCCTCATCGAGGGATAGGGCTAATTTCAGGATAATATCCCCATCCCCTGAGGACGAGGCGTATTTCAAGATAACACCCCTGATCCCCTGAGGAGACGAGGTGTAATTTCAGGGTAACACTCCTATCCCTCGAGGGACGGGGCGTAATTTCAGGATAACACCATCCCCTGAGGACGGGCGTACTTTCAGGAAGAAGCCCCTATCCTGAGGGACAGGGCGTACTTTCAGAATAACACCCCTATCCCCTGAGGGGACGAGGCGTATTGCAATAACGCTCCTATCCCTGAGGACGGGGCGTACTTTCAAGAAGAAGCTCCTATCCTGAGGGGATGAGGGTGTAATCGAAAAAGAGGCTCTCAGTTTATTTACACACTCAAACACGAATAAGAATGAAGCCGATAAAACGAATCGACGAACCGAATTGCAGGCGCTATCAGCTGGACCTGCACACCGATTATTTACAGCGCCTTTATGGCGTAATCTCCAAGATTGGGCCGGAGAAAATCCTTCTGGACGCCTCCGACATTGTCACTTGGGACACGGGCTCAAGGAACAGGGCGAGATCACCCGCGAGGTCAAGGCCTCCGAAGAATCAGAGGCACTCCAGAAGAAAGATGAAGAGCGTGATCAGATCATTGTCGCACCTTCCAAGACATCCGTAGCGCCGCCCGTTCGCCTCTACCTGCACGCCGCGAAGCCGGTCACAAGCTGAAACTCGTGGTCGACACCTACAAGGGTTTGCAGAACGAACGGTGGGCTGGTGAGACAGCGCATATCAAGGGCTTGCTCAACGATTTGGACAAATCCGAATACGC
>BNJT01001962.1_pt1 | contig 27348 bp, 36 predicted proteins | sample 8540491 | NCBI WGS metagenome assembly BNJT01 (sample SAMD00202455, study PRJDB9452) | human saliva metagenome | host: Homo sapiens | reverse complement strand
CGCTAAAACTGGCGGATTTCTTTTACATATTCATTATCTATACAGGAGTATTTCTTCAGATTTTCACCAATTTTTGGCAATAATTTCATAAATATCCATGTCTAATTTTTCAGCTAAAAGTATAACAATAGATAAGGACATCTGCTAATTCCTCTTCAATGGCTTCACGTTTGTTCTCCACGGCCGATTCTGCATCCGTCCATTAAGAATAGTTCTAGTAATTCAACGGCTTCAATCGATACTGACATAAAGCTAAAATCTTTTGCGTTATGGGATTGTCTCCACTGGTGAGTCGTCGTGAAACTGGATTAATTAATTTCATGCTAGGGTTATTTTCATTTGCCATTTATCTTTTTCTCCTTGTCTACGCATTAATTCTTCTTGAAGCGCTGGGTCAACAGCATAAATATAGATCCCTTCACTCCCCGAGTTAATAATACATTCAGTTCGTTTTAATAATCTCTCTCGAATTTCTATCTTCTTCCATCCGACAACGTTCTATTTCTGACTGCTTTTCGTTTTTACTATTTTTCCAGGAACGAACTGTATTTTTCCATCTTTAAAAACGACTGATGAGTATAATCATCACTAACATAGTTTAAGTCAAAACCTTGAATTGTAAAAAGTCGACCCTACTTCTGCGATTGTTTGAGGCTGTTCTGCCCTATGATAAAGATTTATAATTAATAGATTTTCTGTTCTTTTTAGGCACTTGCAAATTCCATGGCATCGACAATCTCAATTGTAACATCCAAGTACCTTCCTCTTTCTTGTTACGCACTATATTCCCAGTCAAACGTGGCAACTATTCTAGACAATCCACTTTCTTCATTATCATTTTGAACAATCGCTTTTTCTAGTTCTTGAGGAGATTCAAAAATACGTAAAATCATATCCTAATTCATCGTGAGGTGCTCCAACTTCTTGTAAATCAATGATATTTCGAGATCCATTGCACGGTCTCTTTGCTGTGAATGAATTCGCATTTGATTCTTTAATTCAATATAATTATTTTCGTTTTGACACATTCCATTATATTTGTCTAGAGTTCGTCTTCCCAAATTTGTTCAGTTGAAAGTATTTGATTTTTCATCAAAACAATCACAACTACTTTTGCTTTCTCTAGGAGATCGTCTAATTGATTTTTCCCTCTATAAGACTGCTTCCCTTGTGTCCACAATACAGTGAGCCTCATCTACGATAACAACATCAACAGGATTTTCTGAGGAATGATTATTAATAAAACTAGTTGGTTTCTGAACATACTGCTCTTTGATACCTAGTGCGATTTCTTTTGTAAACGGTCAACTGTTGTTCATGATTGACTAATAGATATATTTGAAATTCCACTAAAAATAGATTCACCCTGCTCTTTTTCGCTTTCCTGGAATAACTCATAAAATAAATTACTCATTAGAACTGTCTTTCCAGAACCCGCCTCACCATTGACCATGAATTAATTGGTGCGGAGTATCTTTTCTAGTATTAGCTACGTTTTCAAAAATCTTGAGCATAATTCTATCTTTGGTTTTATAATTGTTCCTGGAGTCAATTTATGGAATGGAAGCTTTAAAAACAGCTGCATCCTCTATCCGTCTACGTGTTTGGAAAGAAATAATATTATTCTTTCGATGTAACTCTCCCCATATTTTTGAGAAAATTGGCTCCATCGTCGAGTATAATACTCATTCTGCTCATTCGTACGGCGATTATAAACTTCCTGGACTGCTTCTACGCTACTTAAGTAATCCATTAGCTTGTTTTCAATATCAGAGTTAAAAGATTTGTTGAATAATTCATGCCCAATCACAAACATATTGGCATCATCTCTTCTTGATAATTTTCCCAATCTTGCGTTTTCTTGCTCCCCTGTTTAAAGATGTTGTTCTGTACGACGTCTGATATCTGTCGTTTACTAATATAAACACAAAATTTTTCTTTTTTCAGGATGATAGAACAATATAAACTGTCGGATAGTTAAAATTAGTTTTTCATAGAGTTTCTTGAACACCTTCATATTGAGGTTCCATTTATTCTCATACTTTTGAATTCGTAAATTACAGGATTTGCGATTCTTTTTCCACCCTCAAGGCTCCTTTTTCGTAGTAAATTTATCATAATACGAATCAAAGGAGTTTTCAATTGAACTTCTAACTTTTATCAGTATTTATCACAATACTGATCGATAAGAATCTTAAAATATCTTCTCTTTCAACTTTATCTCAATCTCATATCCGTTTAGTCGAGCTAATTCTACAAGCGTCATAATGGTTGGATTATGATGTCCCTGCTTCTAATCTTGCTAAGTAGGCTCTCTTTACATCTAACTTTTCTGCAAATTCTTCCTGCGTCAATTGATGATTGACCCGTAATTGAATCGTTCTAAGCGCTACTTTTAGAAGAGAAACTTCTCTAAGTAAGTCTTCTTCGAAAATTAGGGTAAATCGATGAGAACTTCATGAAACTTTCGTGTTAAATAAGAAGTCACTACCATCCACCCCTTCTTTAGTCCTTGATACAGGGATTTTTAAACAATGTCTCCCTTTATAATAGCATCCCCATTTATCGAGCAATTCTGGCGTCACGCCTTCATCTTCTAAGATTTTATAGACTGCCGCCAATTTAATCATCTCGCTGTATTCGAGCGTCTCTAAACGATCCACTTTCTTTTTTTATCAACCCTATATTTCTTACCCATACCTATTACCTCCTTATGACCTAAATGTAACATATAAGTTACGTAACTTATATGTTACATTTTGCTTTTTTCTAGTACTATTTTGCTAAAAAAAGACTTACAAAGGATACTTGTTCCTTCGTAAGTCTAAATAATTATTTGGGATTAAATCATTTTTGCCATTCCGATACCGATACGTTCCACAATGGACGTAACTAGCGCATTCCCCATAAAGAAATAACGCATACGATCGTTCACTTCGCTCACTGTCCCGTCAGATAGTTTCTTGTATTTTGTCCAATCACAAGGGAAACATTGTAATAACTCTGCTTCGTTTGGAGTTAATAGTCGGAACTGATTGCCTTCTTTTAAGAAGTGAGTTGAACGGTTCACACTACCCTCACTTGTAAGCATTGTACGTCCTGGTAATGAAAGGTCATCCGTTTCGCTCATTCCACCTTCAGAGAAGATATAAGTATATCCATCTTCAGTGGTACGTTCAATTTTCTTTGGTCCGCGCAAGTATTGGAATTTCTTAATCTTATCTTCGTCCTGAATCACATAGTTTTGAATGTATACTTTATAAGCCTTTTCTCCATGTTCTTGAACATAATATTCTTTAGCCTTTTGAACTACTTCACCTAAAGTCATTGCTTTTTCGAATACAGGTGTTGTATCGATGGTGTAATAAATTCCATCTTTCATCAAACCTGTGTTCCAAACTTTTCCAGTAAAGTTATTCGAAATATCAACAATATACTCTTCAGAATGCGCATCTAGTTCACTAAGTTTTTCTGTATAGACACGATTCTTATTCGCACTTTTTTCTACTGGAAACTGTTTGGCAAAAAGACCTTTTTTATAAATATAGGCTTCAAATGATTCTGGTGATAAATCTTTAATGCCATGCTTTTTAGCAAAAGTAGAGTCATTCTTATAAATAAAGAAGAACACGCGACGACGTCTTTGAGGTGCACCATAATCTGCCGCGTTTATCACACGCCATTCAACGGTATAGCCTAATTGATTAAATGCTGCAAGCATAATCGCAAAATCACGTCCACGTTGTTTAGACGGTGATTTCAGTAGGCGATCCACATTTTCAAGAATCAGATATTCTGGCTTGATATGATTCACTGCGCGAATAATCTCCCAGAAAAGAACCCCTTTCTTACCTTCGATACCCATTTCGTGCTTTTTACTACGCGCTACTGAGTAATCTTGACATGGAAATCCGCCGACAATCATATTCACACCATTTGCCTTCATTTCATCAAAATACTCTGATGAAACTTGCATGATGTCTTCATTACTATGATTGATTTTTTTGGGTAGTTGTATACTCCAACTTCAAACGCATCTTGCGCTTTTCGACTAGGTTCAAATTGGTTCGTATCAGTCACTTGGAAAAACTTTTTATTCAATTTTTTGTTCGCCTCATCAAGGCCAACGATAAATCCCCCAACGCCATCAAACATTGAGAATACTTTAAGTTTTGACATGATTACCTCTTTCATTTTCATTCAAAATTTCTATCTTACTATATCATGAATTCAATATTTGATCAACTGATTTGCTAATCCCACTTACCCTGCAAAATTTCTTGTAAGAACTTCTTAGGCATCCAGAAAGAATGCTTCGTAATTCTTCGCCCATCAGGGAGTGGATTCGTATCTGAGAGCTTCCCTTTTCCGACAAAGACATCTTTTTCAATCTCATAATATGAGTTTGACGCATGAATTTTTGTAAATAAGAATTGATTCACTTGGCTTTGCGGGAAATTCGTCGATACTCCCTTATCTGACTGTGTTAACTGTACCCCGTCATTAATAATAGCACGTGTTTCATTCCATACGCGTTGTGCTTCATCTATTAAACGCTCAGGGAATCCCCAGAACTTCACTTGATTTAATACGTACTCACCTGGTGCTTCTTCCTTAAAGACGACAAACATATAACGTTTATCACAAATTTCTTGGAAAACATGAGACTCTTCCCAATTATCATTTTGTGCTAACTCGATAAAATCATAAACCTTAAATGGAGAATCTTCTTTAGGGAGGTCGTCCTTATTCACTCGAATGACTCTAAGATTCATATTCGCTTTCTGAAACTCTTGAGTATTTTCTAAGTCACCAGTAATGCCTATCATTTTTCTGATTAACAAACTATTTTTAGATTTTGAACGAACAGGAACCTCAAACGCATCATATAAGTCTTCTGCTTTCCATCCCTTATACTTCAAAATCTTCTCTTCAATGAGTTGAGTAAAAGGTTTCTTCGTTCCTTTAGCAGTAGCTAACACGCTCTCTTGTTCATGACTAGCAAAGATTTTATGATTAATCAAATACGTCATGTAACTAGACTTTAATTCCCAAGCTCGTTGTTTTGCTAAAACATCACTAAAAGGTTGTTTTTTCCAATCTTTGCCTTTACCAGCTCCTTTGGTACAAGTTGATAAATAGTTGCCATCGGATTCAGATAGTTCGTGTGCTCTTCCTTCTTTAATTTTCTGAGTAATCCGTGCATAGTCATCTAAAAATGACAATCATATCTTCCTCAAACCATTCGAAAAAAGAAACACTTTTTTTCAATCATATAATCATAAAGCGTTTGTTCAGGAATTAGTCCATTATAAAATAGTAAGAGCATTTTAGAGCATTTTTTCCACAAATGAGATTGATAGAAATCATCCAAATTCTCTTCGAAGTAATTAATAATTGTTAAGACTAATCGTTCTTTAGCAGAAATTGTCCCATTCTTATTAACTTTAAATGGTGTCACCTTAAGCTCTACACCAATTTCTTCAAAATCAGCTGCAGCGTTACTATTCGGTTGGTATCCAAAATAATAGCGTTCAATATAATTCCCATACTGCCCTTTTGAGGATGGTTTAATTTCTTTTTTCTCATACTCATTGGCTTCTTGGTTTTGATAATCCTCGTAAGTCTTATAATCCGCCTCATCATATTCTTTTAAAATGTCTGAGAATTTTCGATTTAGGATTTTTTCAGAATACTGGATTACTTCTTCTAAATTTGTGTTGTCATAATTAAACAGTTCTTGTCCCATACACTTATCTCCCTTATTGTAGTTTTATTGTACATGAAAACTACATCAACATAAATAAAAAAAATAACCACCAGATAAAACTGGTGATTATTCTTTCAAAATTTATTTTCTTTAATTCGTCCCCATGCTCATGGTTTCTGGTAAGGTGCTGCCGCCGTCGATGACGATTTGGCTTCCTGTGAGGTAGCTGGCTTCGTCGCTTCCAAGGAAGGCGAAGAGTTCGCCGACTTCGAGTGGGTCGGCCAAGCGTTTCATTGGCACGCCTACTGCGATATCTTGGATGGCACTTTCTGGGTTGTCTGGGTTGGATTCAATCGCCATCTTTTCAACCATTGGTGTTCTTGCATATCCCAGTTGTGAACAGTTCACACGGATATGACGGTCAGCGTATTCGACAGCCAAGCATTTCGTTAAGCCCACGAGCGCTGCTTTTGTCATGGCGTAGGCTGCTTCTCCGGCATCGGCGACGATATCCCCTGTGACGGATGAGGCAATGACGATGCTACCACCGCCTTGTTCGAGCATATAAGGGATGACGGCTTGACAGCTATTCCATACACCCTTGATATTCACATCGATATGGAAGTCGCGCATTTCATCGCTCATTTCTTCAAATGGAGCCAAGCGACAAACCCCAGCGTTGCAACAAGCCACGTTCACTTCCCCGAAGGCGTCTTTTGCCTTCTTGGCTGCTTCTTTCATATGATCTTTGTTTGAGACATCTCCGACATAAGTGACGATTTCTGCGCCGTAAGTTTCTCTTAATTCTTTCGCCGTTTCTTCGACTTCTGGTAATAAGTCGACTAGGCACATCTTAGCGCCATATTTGGCATACACCGTTGCAATTCCCTTTCCGAGTCCAACGGCTGCTCCAGTGATAAGTGCTACTTTTCCTTCTAATTTTTTCATGGTTTTCTCTCCTTTACTTGAACTATTCTACACCTCCAGTGTACCTTTTTGAAAACGGTTTATCAATCTAATTTTCTATGTTTTTAAGTTTTTATCCTAATCACCTTTGATTTTTCAGCACAAAAAAATCGCCTTCCAGAAGGCGTGCCTTCCGTCCAGCGATCGTTTCTTGTTTTTTTAATTATTCTTGCCCTTTGACTTCTGGTGTTGCGACATCCTCGCCAAACCATTTCTGGCTGATTTGTTGGAAGATGCCCTCTTGATAGAGTTCCTTGAAGGCCTGGTTCAGCGCTTCGAGTAGTTTCCTATCGGCAGGACGTACCCCTACCGCGAAGGATTCACTCTCGAATCCTGAAGGAATGGTGTCGTACTCGTCGGCAATGCCTTCTGTTGTGAGGTAGTAGTCCGCGTATACACGGTCGATCGAGCAAAGCGTCGATACGGTCATTCTTCAAGTCGATAATGGCCTCGTTCACGCTTTTGGTATTGGTCGGCGTCCCCGCCTTTGACGCGGTTCTTCAACACTTCTGGATGTTCTTCAAAAATCCAACATCCCAGATGACCCGTTTTTGTGCACCAAGGACTTTGCCTGTCATATCTTCGACTGAGTGAATGCCACTTGTTTTCTTCACGACTAATATTTGCGTATTTTTGCATATAGGGAATCGTGAAGGCGACTTTCTCACGGCGTTCATCTGTCGCGGAATACCCATTCCAGATGGCGTCAATCGTGTCGTTTTGTAGTTCCGTTTCCTTCATATCCCAGTCAATCGGTTGGAAGTGCACCGTGATGCCGAGTTTCTTCGACACGTACTGCGCGAGTTCGATATCAAAGCCGGCATAGTTGCCATTCTTCTCCTCGAAGCCCATCGGTACAAAGGTATTATCGAAGCCGACCGTGATGCTTTTTTGTTGTTGGTATTTATCCCAGTTATCGACTTTTGGATTGCTTGCTAGTTGCGTGCAGCCCGCAAGGCTCATGACCGCCACTCCTACAAGCGCCAAAAGCCCGAGGATTCCTTTTCGTTTCTTCATAGCGGCCTCCTATTTCGGTTCGAACGTCAATAATTCGTCCGCGATATTCTCGGCAAAGGTTAAATCGTGGGTCACGACGATTTGCGTCATTCCGAGTTCTTTGTTTTGGAGGATTAACTTCTCTACTTCTAGGGCGAAGGGCTGGGTCGAGCGCTGACGTTGGTTCGTCGTAGCCGATAATTTCAGGGTCAATCATCATCGCACGTGCCAAGGCCACCCGTTGTTTTTTTGCCCGCCTGAGAGTGAATATGGGAACGCGTCCTCGTGTTCAGCTAGGCCGAGGCGTTCTAAGAGTGCACGTGCCTTCGCGTTCGCTTCTTCTTGAGGCATGCCATTCATTTTCACCGGCGAAATCGTTAAGTTTTCTAATACCGATAAATGTGGGAATAATTGGAAGTCTTGGAACACGAATCCAAGGAGTTGGCGCTTCGAGAGTTCGTCGAGCGCTAAAGGTTCGCCGTTATAAAACACTTCCCCAGAGTCGATTTTTTCAAGGCCTGCTAACATACGGAGTAAGGTTGTTTTCCCGCCTCCTGAAGGTCCGACAATGGCCAAGATTTTTCCTTCGTGAATCGTTAAGTTGAAATCGGACAAGATTTGTTTATCACCGAATCGTTTACTAATATTGCGTAATTCTAACATCTGCTTGTCCTCCTATTTATAATAACTGAATTTCTTTTTCAATGCGTTTTTGCTACGAGCGTCACAATTCCGATAACGATGAGGTAAATCGCTCCTGCTAGAAACATCGGAACAAGGCTTGCGTCGCGGTTGGCTGCGGTACGGCTCGCCAAAAATAAGGTCTGAGATTCCAAGCGCGTATACAAGAGACGTATCTTTGACAAGGCTCATGATTTCATTGAAGACACTTGGCAAGACAATCTTCGTCACTTGTGGAAGAACAATATAGCGAATCGTTGCTCCTGGCGTGAATTTCAACACTTTCGCCGCTTCATACTGCCCTTTTGGAATCGTATCGATCCCCCGCGGAAAAATCTCCGCAAAGTACGCCGCATAGTTGAGCGTGAAGGCAATAAGCGCTGCTGGAAGTCGGTCTAGTCGAATGCCGATACTTGGCAAGACGTAATAAATAAAGATGAGTTGTAATAACAGAGGCGTCCCTCGCATCACCCAGATGTAGATATGGATGAGCCAGTTGAGCGGCTTCCATTTCAGTTGCATCGCAAAGGCAATGAGAATGCCCAGAGGAATCGAGAAGATAAGAACGAGTGCGAACACTTCTAATGTCGTCACTGCTCCGTGTAATAAGCTTTGGTAAAAATTTCGAGTGAATAAGACAAATTAAGGACCTCCATCTGTTGTTTGATGGTTTATAGTATAGCACAACTCATTTATTTGAAAAAAAGATGAAACTTTCATGAGAACGATCCTCCAGTTTTAAAGTTTGCTTACTACTTTTATCGTAGCAAAACCGCAAACTGGATTGCATCCAATTGCGGGTTTTGATTCTTTCTCTTATTCAATAATGCCTTGTACCACTTTCCGGCGTTCTTTTGAGAAGGTCACGTACTGAAATCAAGACCACTGCTCCTGTAATATCATCGCCATGCCGACAAAATCGATGGCGTAAAAAGTTCCTTCATAATGAGGAAGGCAAAGAAGACGAATATCGGTTCCACGGCGCAATTAGACTTGATTTTCACTGACGTATATAGCCTCGTCCCTTTTAGGAACATCGTATAAGAGATGACCGTTCCGATAAGGATAATTCCCGTCAAGGCAGCTAGAATATCGACACTATGTTCCAGTTGAAGGGTCGTAAGTCCACTCATCGGGAAAAGAATGACTCCTGCAATCACCATCCCTACTCCAATCACCGTTAGACTTATAGGTTTGAATGGTTTAAACGTCGGAAGCATAATATAGATGCGCAGGGTGAACGCACTAAAGATGCCCCAGAAGAGCCCTGAGTGGTGTGACGCTAAGTTGATTCCACTGACCATGTGTCGCAATCAAGAAGGTTCCTCCCATTGCAAGAACAATAGAAGTCACTTCGGACGCGGTCGGTGCCGTACGATGACATAAATTACATGAGAATAATGACCGGACAGAGATACTGCAAGACTGTTGCCGTTCCCGCATTACTCAAGGCAATGGCTTGTAAATACGAAAAATTGATTTAAGAATAATCCTACAAAGGCAAAAATAACAATTTTGACGTAATTGCTCTTCTCCTTAAAGAACGCGCTAGCTGCTCGCGGTTGAGAGAGAACTCATTAGAAGAAGTAGTGTCCCAGAGATAATCAGTCGTAAATCTGTCAAAAGCAAGCACACCCATCCCGTGCGCCATCAAGTACTGACCACTCGCTCCACTCATCCCCAGGCAATCCCCGCAAAGAGCGTCATTAAGGTTCCTTTTAGAATTTTTTGTTTTTGGTTGTTTTGTAATGTCTCTATTTTTCATAAATCCGATTATAGCATAAAAAGAACTGATTATTGCTGAAGGAAAAAGTAAATTTTTCGTGAAATTTGTTAATATAGTTTGAACTTCAAACAGAATTTTTGGTATAGTAAGAACGTTCATTTTTGAAAAATAGGGAGGAAAAATATGAATAAAATTACAAAACTTACTTTTATAGACTGCAGCAATGTTTCTTTTATCTGCTCAAAGCGAGTCTACGCAGAAAAATGCACCTGCTGAAACGACAGAAGCCACAACGGTAGCTCCTGTAGAAAACGATGCAGATAACCACGAATGAAGTCGTGGAAGAATATCAGCCAAAAGAAGAGCCTTTTACTGGTTTTACTTCTAGAGATGGCGTGACGTATTATCACGTGAATAATGTTCCATATTATCTCAATGGAGAAAAATTAACGAAAAATGGTATCTATTCTCAACGAAGAAGGCTTCATGCAAAAAGTGCAATCGTTGACGGTTATCTTCTCCAAGATACAGGAGAAATGGCACAAAACGATATTGTTAAAGTCGGCAACGCATGTTTATTACGCAGACGAAAATGGAAGAATCGTTTACTAACTCATTAGTCGAAACCGTTAATGAAGAGAAATTCCTGTACGTCAATGCTAAAGGACATGTAGAACCAAATCCTGAAGCCTATGGATATCTTTGTTGGGCATAACGGCATCATCCGTAAAAATGCCTGGGTTGAAAAAGGATGGCAAATGGTCATTATACCGATCGCAACGGAAAAATGGTTCGTAACACTTGGCAAGGGGCCTACTATCTTAAAGAGAATGGCAGAAATGGCTAAGAACGAATGGATTTATGACAAGAACTACTCTAGCTGGTACTATTTAGCAGAAAATGGTCATTACGTTAGTGATAAATGGGAAAAATCAATGGTTTATGGTATCACTTCCGTCGTGGCGGAGAACTAGATACAAATCAATGGGTCGGTTCTTACTACGTCAAAGGGCGGGTCAATGGCTGTAAATGAATGGGTATACGACAAGAACTATTCTAGCTGGTACTACTTTGACGGCAATGGCTTCTACATCACTGATAAGTGGGAAAAAATCAATGGCAAATGGTACCGCTTCCGTCGTGGTGGAGAATTAGATACAAACAAATGGATTGGTTCTTACTATGTTACTGCAGATGGCTCAATGAGAGAATAATCATCCAGTTTTAAACCAACTACTCCGGTAGTTGGTTTTATTATTGGTTCAACTAAACTTACTTTTTGAACTTTGTATGAACAAAGTATTAAAACATTGCACCCTTTCCCCCTTTTTGATACACTGTTGACGTAAAAAGATTCGGGAGGAACCTATGAAAAAGCAACAAAACTCACTTTTTAACGTTGCTCTTTCCTCTTTTTCTTCCTCAGTTGGTATAGCAGAAACTGTCACAGATACAACGACGACTCTTCCAACAACGAGTGAAGAAACAACGCAGCTTCCAACAACTCAGCAAGAAGAAACGACGACGGAGAAAACTACGGAGGCTCCCGTTGAACTTCAACCGATGCTAAAAATGATATTTATTATTACAAGCCAGAGAACGTCCACCTTATATACGGGTATTTTGAGCCCTGATGGCAGCATTTACTATCATGAGAAGGACAGAGCGGTTACTTCTACTTGGAAATGGGCGGAAAATCGCTATCTTCTACTTTGGTGCGGATGGAAAACGGTCGTGGAAATCGAGCTCATACACGCAGACGGGTAAGTATGTGGTAGATAATGGAAGGAATGCTCGTCTCCACCAAGCTGGATGCTACCAAGGTGGAAAATGGTACTACCGCTCTTTCAGGGGAAAAGTTTTCCGTCGCGATTGGAAGAAATTGATGGCCGTTTGGTACGCATTCCACGATAATGGTGTGATGTACTCTCACGAAATGGGCAGCAGAAACTATCTTCTTAAAAGATAGCGGCAAAGCGATGGCCGGATAGCGAATGGCGTTTTCGACAGAAACCACAATAGCTGGTTCTACATTAAAGCCGAGGTGGTGTTTACGCGAGCCGTCAATGGAAAGGTGCGTACTACTGCAAAGCTGGCGGCTATTATATGGCTAAGAGCGGATTCATTTACATATCCAGATTACAAAGCGACGTACTATTTAAAAGAAGACCTATGGCTCTTACGTGCGCGTAATCAATGGCTTTTAATTCAAAACCAAATGGTATCATCCAAAAGACGTGAAATGGACAAAATAAATGGGTCGGCGCTCTACTTGTAAAGCAGGACGGTTCAATGGCCGAAAGAGAATGGATTTACGACGGCTCTTATGGCGGATGGTTTTACTTACAAGCATGGATGCCTGCTGTGCGTAACCTCTTCACTCATCGATGGTAAAAAGCATGTTTTCCAGCGGATGGTCTTTTGGGTCGCGAAGTTCCCGAAGCTGCGAATTACGGACAATACAAAATGTTATCTTCCTTGGACCCAGGTCGCGGAGGGGAAAAGATTCCCATAGCGCAGTCTATACGGACTTCGCGAAAAAGACTCTGAATCTGCAAATCTATCGTAAACTACGTGGCGAATTAGAAAGACTTGGGTATACGGCTCCTTACTTCTAGGGATAAAGATGAGATTTGCCCTTAGACTTCGTAACAGAACGTTCCTCAAATGGCAAATAAAACTGATGCGTAGACTAACTTCATTAGTATCCACTTCAACGCTTCTAGTGTTCGTGAGACAAAGTCGCATAGCAGTGTTGAAACCTATAGTTTGCCGACAGCCGATGGAAGATCTTCCACCTCGTATTAATAAGGAAGCTCCATGACAAATCCACTTCGTACGAGTGAAAGTAAACGTTTAGCGGAGAATCTACACGCTTCGATTAACGAAAAATCAGGAGGAATCTAATGACCGTAGCATCTCGTGGTGTCAGGATTTTGCCATGCTTCGTGAAACTGCAAAACCCAGCTGTGCTTATGAGAACTTGGCCTCGTATATAGGATGGCCCTCAAGCAAGAAAATCAGTGATAATGCTTATCAAGATAAGCTTGTTGCGAAATTGTCAGTGGTATTCAAAACTTCTACAAAACTACTAAATAATGCATAAATTTCCATCAAAAGTCCTCATCCATTGTGGGTGAGGCTTTTTGTTCTCTCCCTTCCCTCATCAGACCAATTTTATTAAGATTGCAAGGAAGCGCTTAGGTTTATTTTGAACCTCATACACTTTCACTTTGTTGGTATTGAAAATGGTAATCAAGGCATGAGGGAGGAAAATGAAAAATATACGAGATCGACGCTTCTATTACTAGTGCAATGATACCGTTATCGCTCACAAGCAGTCTTCGCACAAACAACCACAGACTGAGAAAACATCAAGTGACGACAACCCCCCCCCCCCACCCCCAACCCCCTGCTGAAGCAACCACTGTCGCCCCCACTACACAAGAAGAGGACAACAACACGACAACTGGAACAAGTCTCGTACTCGTAGAAAACGTGAAGCATCCAATGAAGAAAACGCAAACAAAAGAAGTTGAAAAGTCCACTTTATACAGGCATGGTAACAAGAGATGGAGCCACCTATTTACCACATCACAAGGTACCCATACTGACAAATGGAAGCAGTAGATTGACCAAAAATGGTATTACTTCGACGAAGAAGGAAAAATGCTTAAAATACAACCTTTTGATGGGTACGCCTTTCGATCACGAAGCCGCGAACGAATCAATGGATGACGATTCAAGGAGAAACGCCACTACGTTACTGAATCTGGAAACATCTCAAAGATACTTGGAAAACAATCTCGACGGCAAATGGGTACTACTTCGACCGTGCGGGTATAATGCATACCTTTTGTAAATGGCTACTGATGGGCGATAATGGCGCACCTCAAGTTACCAATCGTTAAGCTGACGTCTAATGAAAATGGTACTACGCCCAAGAAGACGGTGAAAAGCAGCTCAAAATGCTTTGGAAACAAATTAATGGAAAAATGGTATATGTTCCATCAAGATGGCACGATGGACGCCAATGAATTTAACTGAACTACTATCATAAAGCTTAGCGGTGAAATGGCAGATAAGCGAGTGGGCATTTGATACGTAACATACAAATAGCTGGTCATTCTATATCAAACCTGGTGGTACTTATGCCCGAAATGAAATGGAAAGTGTGCCTCTACTACTTAAAATCCGGTGGTTATACGCTAAGTCCGAGCTCATTTATGACTCTCAATATAAAAGTCGACCTACTATCTCGGAGGAAACCGGGAAATACGCCGCCGATAAGTGGATGCAACTAAACGGGAAATGGTACTCACTTCCAAAAAGCGGGAGAGAAATGGACAAGAATAAATGGGTCGATTCTTACTTACGTTGAAAGACGACGGTACGATGGCTGGATGCAAGAATGGATTTTCGATAAAGGCTATAATAATTGGTTCTCATATCTCAAGTAGTGAGGCCTATATGTCTCGTAAGAAATGGCTTGAGTTAAATCAAGAATGGTACTTCTTCAAGAACGACGAGCCAAATGGGCTCAAAAGAGAATGGGTTAGCGACGTACTATCTCAAAGCAGATGGAAAAATTGCGAAACCAAATGATTTACGACGCATCACGGTTCTTCCTACCATCTTGAATCCGATGAGTCGCTACGCATAATAAATGGGTGAAAGTTGGCCAGTAGTACTGGTACTACTTTCCTCTCTAACGGGAAAAGTAGCCCGTCAACAATGGATTGATGGCAAAGTACGACAGTCTTCGATACGGTAAACATGGCAACAGGAAAAGGCATATCATCGATCATTATGAATAGATAGTCTTTGACGATAACGGTAAAAGGGTCCCTGCAGTAGCAGTCGACATCGGTAGATCGAAAGAATGGCAAATGTATTTCTATATCAATGGGCTCCTCAACGTCTTGGGACGAGTATACAAGAAAAGCTTGGACGTGAGTAACACCAAGGTCATATCTCCAACTGGGAAAGCATCATCGTAGAAATGGTATCGATGCAAGCGATCGTCTCGAATCGGTATACAGGTGCTGAAGATAAACATCCGCCACTAATATTCAGTGAGCTAAATCGTTTAGGTGTTCCATACGGCATTTTACCTTTTACACTTACGCTTCAACAGAAAAAGATGGGGTTGGTGATGCTAACTCACATTAGAACTCATCAAAAGATACAATATCAAACCAACCTACCCAATCTATTACGATAGTATGAATTGGCGTTATGAAAATGGTTCTAAAGTAGCCCGCCAGATACCGCACATGGGTGAAAATCTGAAGGCTTTATCAAAAGTACGATGGCAAAAGCTGGCTATACGAACGTACGTATATACAGTTATCAATATCTCTTACAAAATCGCTTGAATCATCCTGATATCTTAAAAATACGTCGACTGGGTGCGGGCTTACTCCACAACTTAGATACCAACTCCATACAGCCAACTAAGTTGGGGATGGCAATTTACTACGGAGTATGTAAAAAGCTTTAGGGTCTAGTAGATATGAGCGTTTGGTTTGGACATTAAAACTAATCGTTTGTTCCTGATAGAAAATGAAAAGCTCCTTTGATTTTCCAAGGAGCTTTTGTGTGTTTTGCTTCGTTTGCCTATCTTCTTCCTAAATAGACTTCTAGTCTCTTCTCTTTTTATATAATGAAACAGATTTATTCTTCAATAAGGAGAACTATATATGAAAAATAGAAAACTCATTTTCACTCTATTATCTTGTTCTTTTCGTTTTAGGCGCTTGCCAAAACGACTACACAAACTAGTAAAGAAACAACAACTTCAGAAAACGACTACCTAGAAACAACGACTGCTTCCTCAGACAACACTGCTCAAAAAGACTCCAGCTTAATGGGTGAACTCTTTTGATGAAGTTCTTCAAGCTTACGCAAAAGTCTTGGCTGGAGTCGAACCAGATGGACAACCATCAATCGTTCCACTCCAAGCCGTTCCTAAAGGAGATGTTGAACCAAAGTTTAAAGGAATTTCATATAGCTTTTTCCGATTTGAATCAAGACGGAAACTGATGAACTTCTGATTGCACTAAAAGACAGCTGAAATGGATACACTCTCCTAGATATTTATTCGAATACTGGAGGTTCGCTTGTAAAACTAACCAATTTCTTTCGAAAACAAATGGAAGCTATTGGAAATGAACGTACGACTCTAACTCCTTCGAGAAGACCGCTCACTATTGAGCATCCTGATTAATCAAGAATTTATTTTATTTAAATTAAATAAAGAAGGTACTTCGCTTGAAGAGGTCTCAAAAACAAAGAATCTGGAAGATGTGAAGAAATACCCGAAAAGAATTCAATTTCACAAAATTTAACGTGGAATACTTTTGACGAAAAACTCTGCTTCTTCCAAATCAACATCGACTTCTATGGATCTTGACGCCATTCAAAACGGTGATTTTTCAAGTATTGCTGGAATCTGGAAAAACGGAAAAGGTCAAACCTTAACCTTCGATAAAAACGGTCTTGTAGAGTACCATTGAAAAATGAAACCACGAATGGAACGTGGATAGCTAACCGTTGGCGTTAACACGAGTAGCAGTGGCTATTCGATCATCTTCCCACCTGTTGGAAACTAAATTTACAATGGTTCCAAAAAGAAGATCCATCAGACCAAACTGTAAATCGTATTTGGGCAGGACAAGGTTCAAGTGGAAGCATCCAAGAGAATTCTATTATAAAGTTGAGTAAAATCGACATAAGGTTGGTAATTTTGCCAACCTTATTTTTCATCCTTCCAGTCTATTTTAACGGGCTTCCTAATATATCCTCTCTTTTATCATCTCCCAAAAATTTCTAAACGCTTGCTCGTTCAAAACTTCCACTTTTTATTTATTATAAATAATGCTAAACTATATGTACATCATTTAGGAGGAAAATTCATGTTTTATAAAACAAAGAAAACTACTTTTTAGGATTTTTATGTTCATTAGCTTTCTTTTCGATCGCTGGATGTCAACTACTAAAAGGAACCTGTCGATCTTTACAAAGAATCCACAAGGAACATGGCAATGGACAGAACAACAATTGACGATTCAAAAATGTTTCTGACAACAGATATTAACATCGATTGCTCTGGCCCTTATGCTTTAGATGATTTTGATGATGTTAGAAAATGACGATGACTATTAAAAGATAGTCATGTCGAATTGAAGTATCAATTTAATTACCTCAAAAATTTACGAAGATCAATATAAAGGAATAGGATATAAAACTCCTGGATTTCCAAAACCTATATCAAAAATAAAACGGAGGATTTGAAAAACTATGTCGCTACTCTTCAGCATACAAAAATCACAGTCGATGAAGAAAAACCATGCCCTATGACTATACTCTAACGGGAGAAATCGGACACAGAAAATAAAACCATTACTTTTCCAGAGACTCCAACATTCCTATCCAAAATTATTTTAGGACTCCAATTCTAATCCTCTTGAGTCTGTGACGTATCAATACTCAGTCGATGGAAAACAAATCTCTTTCTGCAGAACAAAGAGATAATAACAATCTTTACATGTGATGCGCCTTTCGTTTCAACTACTTGGAAGAGACGAAATAGGAGGAATAAAGAATCATGATAAACTTATGGATTGTATCCCTTCTTGTTTTCTACTGCTGTTGCAGGATGCGGCCAACAACAAGAAAAACAATGCTGAAGAAACGACTACACAAGAAGCCGTCACCCTTTGATGGAGAATGGCAAGTCGTCGACTTCGTGATACATTGGAGAGAACGTTCTTATTTGCATATAGAAATGCGAATAGTCGTCTCAAAATGACCGAAGCCTTTCAAGACGTCAGTTCCTACTTTAAAGATTGAATGATCGAAAGTAACTTTTTCTTATACAGCGGATTTGAATAAATACTTTGAGTTTTTATGCAGAAGAGATTGAAACAAAAGAAGAAGCGGCCAAAAATTCTTGCTGAAGTTGCCAAAAGAGCCTTTGCAAAGTCTAACTCTACAATCCGGAACTTAGCAATGATGAAACCTATCTCTTTAAAGCATCTTTAGAGGACGGCGCCTTAGATACCACTGCAAAAACCATAGTATTCCAGGACGTTCCAAATATTTTTGGGATTATTCCTCTCTTTATTACTTCAAAGGAGATTCCAATACTTATCACTATGAAGTAAAAAGGAGACATTCTCTACAATGTACGCAGAAATCAGCTACAAAGAATCAGGCGTACACATGGTTTTATCCAATGACCTTTAAGAAAGTTCAAAAATTGATTGACTGCCCCCATGAGTTTTTCCTCAAGGGCTGCATTGAATTTCATCTTATTAAGTGCACTATTAAAATACTCAAGAACCTTTGGGTCGTAATAGTTTATGATAACTGCTACACCGGGTTGAGCCTAGGTCTCAAACTTAGCAAGCTTGCAATTTTTCATATTGTTAACTTAAATAATATAGACGCAGATACAAATGGATTGACCTTCACTATCAAGTAGTCTGGTCAATCCTATTTTGTCCTTGGGGGTAAGACTACGAAGAAACAGAAAAACACTGGTTTCTTCTGTCTACTCCCATTCCTATACCCCGAAGCTCCTTCTGTATTTTTATAGAAGCTGAAAAGCAATTTTTACACTAAAAGTCCTTGAGATCTCTATCGTTTAGTGAACCGGTCGATAAAACTATTCCTTCTCATTTTGAATAATCGGTGAAATTACGGGGCAAGCTTGTAGAATTCGTGAAAACCATTGCAAATAAAAATTTGTAATCGTTATAATTTAACATATTAGAATTACTCTATTAAGGAGAGTCTAACAATGTTTAGACATTATAAGAAATTATAGCATTTGTTGCTCTATTCTCAGTCTTGCATCTGAGCTTCTTGTTCCCAAGAAAAAGTAGGCTTCAAAGTGCCGCTCAAAACAGAAGCGCGCCAAAAAGTAGAAACGATTGACGGTGATTGGGAATTAGTCGATATTCCTGATGCTTTTACGGAATCAATCGGAGCCTATACCTCAAGGCAAACTCAACTTTGCTCGTTTACTTTGAATCTCGTTCAAGACTTCAAAATGGACATGAAGATTGATACAGCAAACGATTAAAGCATGATTATAGGCATTTGATAACTTTATTAAAGCTTTACACTTTCTCGCAACAGACTGCTGAGGTAAGACTGAAGATGAGTTCAAAAACTCATATATGACTCTCATGAAGGATTTGAGGCGACTTTCAGAAACTAGCAGTTAGGCATGAATAAAAGATACAGGCGTATTTAGTTACGAAGCAACAGGTTCTATTGATCAAGATGCCAAAACAATGACATTTGATGTAGAGGAATTTCAGTAACGAACTCATTCTTCTACTATTCCAAGGCAAAATCGCGCTTCGCAAAACATATCACTACGAATTAAAAGATGACATGCTTTACTTAACGATTGACGGAAAAGCGAAAAAGATAATCTCTCCTGTTCACTATGAACTGGCACTTCAAACGTAAAGGAAGCGACTGCACTGGCAAAGACCCAGTTCCAATTGAAGGAAATGGCAAGCTATCGACTTCGGACTCAGCCTCTTGAAACAAAGCTTAGCATAAAGATTCTCAAATACCGATGATCTCGGCCATCAAAACGATCTATCCTGAGGCATTGAAAGATTTGAAACCAACGTTGAACATTACAGGTACATCTGTTGAATCGACTACACTGTATCTTTAACAGAAGGTTTTGGAATGTTCTACGATTACATAAAACAAAAAGATGCGTCTAAAGTAACTCAAACGAAAGACGAATATATTAAAATCAATTTATTAGATTATCGACTACTCTACAAGGAGCTGCTAAAGACTACCCAAATACATGAATTTGATAGACAACACACATTCCATTCTGTTTTGAAAAATGGTAAATTAGATACAGCAAATCAAACTGATTGTCTTCCCCAGAAGCTTACTCAATATTGTGCAGCTTACGATCATAGTCCACTGGGACCTATCAATAAAGAAACGACTTCATAAAATACCCTATTGATGGAGATATTTTAACGTTGACAATCGAGCAACGCGATACTGTAAAAATAATGTAAATACCCTTTTATCACAACAAACCAAAAGTGTCTGACTAACAACTAGCAATTAGTCATTCCACTGCCCTTGAGAATTTTCTCAAAGCTTTTGTGCAGATAAGAGTTTGTTTATTAAAATACTTGAACCTTTTAGTTGCGTATAGTCATGATAATCGCTACACCGGGTTGAGCCTAAGGTCTCAACCCTATAGCTCAAAGAGCGGGTAAAAAGTAAACTTTAACCCGCTCTAATTCATCTTCCTTGTTCTTCAGTGGCTACTCACGACTATACCCCAAGCTGAATTCCTGCTATTTTAATAGATATGAAAAGTCTTTTTCACATAAAGGCCTTGAGAATCTCAACTATTTGTCCTTTTTAAAGAAGAGGTTGCGCTTCTCACTTGAATAATCGGTGAAGCTATTGGGAAGGTAGTAACTTTCCGTGAAAAGCATTGCAAAACAAAATATTAGAAGTATGTGATATAACATAATACAACTCATCTTTTCAGGAGGTCTAACTGATGATTAGACAAACTAAGAAACTGTCTCTGGGCTCTTCTCTTATCACAGTTTTTGCGATTGGTGATGGACAGAACCAACCCTTCAGATTCAAATGCCAATACACATCTGCAGCAGGAACAGAAAGATCCAAATAATTTAGCTGGTGAATGGAATCCGTATATGAGCTGGATCTCATTGCAAAAAGCCTTTATCCCACGTGGAATGAAAAAGCTACACTTTTGCGAAATTCCATTTGAAGCTTTTTAAAGACTTCAAGGATGAAATTATCCGTTGATGGCACAACTGCAAAAGCTAAAGCTTATCAATACGATTCGATTTTGCAAAAGTATTCTACGAGATTTCAAGGACAAGAAAGAAATGACAGAGGGATGCATTTTGTCGGTCGTTGTATTAATGGTCAAGTAGACTTTGCAAAAACTTCAAGAAATATAAAAGTCAATGGATATATCGACCGGAACTTATAGCTACGAAGCTACAGGAACTGTCCGATGAAAAAGCAAAGACTAGTCACCTTGACGAAGGGGCTTATGATTCTTGGACTCTTCCCTTTAACAACAGCGGATAAAGACTACAGGCTTTGATTCTTGCAACTTACAACTATGAAGTAAAAGACGGTATCTGACCATCTACGCCGATATGAAGACGAAGATAATCTTCCAGATTCATTTCGAACTGAACTTCAAACGCGAAATACCAGCTGCAGAAAAGAAATAGAAAGGAGACGCGACCGTGTTTAAACAATATTTAAAAACCATTATTTATTGCTGGCTGCCTCTTTTATGCCTGCTGCTGAGGAAATCAAACTGCTACAACGACTACAACAACAACTTCGCAATTCTTCAAACTCTCTCGAAAGTGAAAATGGGAACAAATCGACTTCAGAAGTACGCTTGAACGCGGCTTAGGATACCTAGATTTTCAGGATAAGGAAGAAATTCACGCCGACTCATTTATTCGGATGCCTTCAAGGACGTAAAACCGACACTGACGATCATAGGGAATTCTGCGGTATATGAATATACTACCTCCATCGAAGGCTGCTATGGGCAACTCTCACAGCTACGCGAAGTCCAAGAATCTAACAAGTGTCAAAGGAACGAAAAGAAGAATATATTAAAAATCAATATAATGTTTTTGAAACAGAGTCTAGAGAATGGAAACAATCAAGGCTACCCTCACCTATGGATTTAATGATGAAAAAGAATGAAGTCCAAGAGACCTTAACAGGGATTACAATCAATGAGGGGTACCGGTACGATGGAATTCAAGTACGCACCAAACTTCCTAAGTCCAGCGACCTTTCTCAGTCGAAAAATTCGTAAAACCAGTGTCCTATAAATATTCCATTGAAGATGGCATTTTAACACTAACACTCGAACAACATACTGGATAATAATCAAAAGGTTACTGCCTACTACCTACAATGCGTTTCAAAAAGTAGGGAATAATCTATTTCTTTATAGGGTTGATTAAAGTAAAAAGAATGTAGTTTTCACTCACATTCCTGATTTCATGCTTTTCTTCTAAAATGGAGGCTGAGTGAATGAGTATCTACTGGATTTTATCTGCCTTGTTCTTAAAGCGAAGTTCTACATTGATTGTGTTTCCCACTAATATAACCTTGTAGCTTTTGAAGGAACTCATGCGGCAACCTGTTCTCAGCAGACTTGCCTTCTACCTCCCACTTCATAGTCTCATTTGACTCATTTTGACTTTCAGTAATTTTTCCCGCCAATACATTTTAAATACTTTCTAATTCAGGATGTTGTTTTAATAATGCTTCTTCATTAAAAGGTGCTCCTTAGTGGGTGTGGGAATAATTTCGTTCTGTCGTCTTCTAATACTACTAAATCATAGCGTGTAATTTCTGCGTGTCTGTAGAAACTAAGCGTCCGTGATTTGGATATCTCCTGATTGAATCGCTTGGTAACGAAGGCTTGGTTCCATCGTTGCGACATTGAGATTTAATCCATATTTACTTTGAAGTCCACGATTTGCCCTCTCGGTCATTAAATTCGAGCGTGAAGCCCGGCTTTCAATTGTCCTTCCACTTTCTTCAAATCAGAAATTGTCTTAAGACCGTATTTTTCTGCACCAGTCGATGCGGTACTGCAACCGTATAGGTGTTTTGATACGCAATGGTTTTAGAAAAGGCTAGTCCATCTTGTTTTAGAATTCATCTCTTGCTGCTTCAAAGACTTCTTTGCATCATGAGAAATGCTTGGGGTAGGTTTCATAAGCTCTGTAATAGTTCTGTAAATTCTGGGTAAATATCAATATCCCTGATTTTAAGCTTCATACAAGAACGTAGTCTTCCTAAAGTTTGGCTTTTACTTCGACTTTCAGCTTTGTAGTTTTCCTCAATTAAGAGTTTATATATACTTCGCTTAAAATCTCAGGTTCGGTACCTCCCACTCGCAATGATTAAGGTTTGTTGTCCCATCGAAGTAATTCCCGATACAAAGTGAAGCCCCCTAGTCCTGCAAATAGAAGGATCAAGGTTGCAGAAAATCGTTTTTTAATTTGGCATGCTCCATCCATTTTAATAAGGTACTCAAAAGCAATCGCCAAGACGGCTGAAGAGACTGCACCAATGATACGAGACTAGCGTTATTACGGTCAATCCCTTAGAAGAATAAACGATCCAGTCCCCCAGCTCCACTACGCGTGCATAGGGGTCGAGTCAGACATGAAATACGGCCGAATTTCAAATTTCAACATGCTAAGCTACGGCCTTCCGACTGAATTCGTCAAATCTTCTGAATGCGTATCACGTTCCAGGCTGGAACTGGTCAATCCCTTGCGATCAGCATTCATGTTTTAGAAATTGCGAGCTAAAATCCACCGCTGAGATGGACTTCAGAACATAATGGAACAGCAACTTGGTAATTGAAATTACGTAGCGCTATTAAGGAAAGCTGTAAATGTTTGCCCTAATGCCACCGTCCAATCACTCAAAAACGGTCTTGAAAAAGTTGTAATCAGATTATTCATGACGAACACCTCCTTTAAAAAGTTCCGCCACAAATGCGGTTGCAGGATGTGCGAGAATTTCAGAAGGTGTTGCGACTTTCTGGATTTCTCCGTCTCTTTTAAGACTGCAGTATACGGTCAGCTAATCTCAATGCTTCATCTGTATCAGTGTGACAAAAATGGTCGTCATCTTAAACTCATTGTGTAATGCCTTGTGAGTTCTTGCAGTTGCTTCCTGGAGACGCATCGAGCGCTGAAAAAGAGTTCATCCATTATAGTGCTCATCGGTCTCAGCAATCATCGCTCGAACAATCCCCACACGTTGTTGTCCCCACCGGAGAGTTCACTTGAAGACGTTTGGCATAGTCGTCCAAAGGCCTACTTTCTCAAGCAGTTCTTCGTTTTTACGTGATTTGCTCCTTCTTCCACCCTTTCATTCTCGAGGGATAAGGGCGATATTTTCCGCCACTGTTAAGTTTGGGAAACAACTTGCGATTTGTTGAAGGACATAGCCCGTCTTTAAGCGCAATTTTCGCTGGTCATGTTCCTCCTGATTCGTTTTTCATTTAAATAAATATTTCCATCAGTCGGTTCAATCCAACTGGTTAATCATCTTCAACATCGTTGTTTTCCCAGAACTCGGATGGCCCTACTAACACCACATAAATCTACCGTCGTTAATCGTGAGGTTCTACGTCTTTTAAAACGAGGCTTTTCCTATCATAACGCAAGGCGATGTTTTTATACTCTAACATTTAGTTTCTCCTATTCTTTTTAGTTCGTATTCTTTCAAAATTTTGAATAATTCTGTTCTAAATAGCTTGAACTCAAAAGAAATTTCCTGGTCGAAAACCTTTATAAAATTGTCTCTCCTAAATTCTATAACTCACTTCGTCTCCTATCTCTTTTTGAGCTTTTCCGAGTTCTGTTAGACTGACTATAACGCTTTCCGTTTATCAATCTTGTGTTTCTAAACTAACAAGTCCTTGTTCTTCTACAATTTTAATCATACTCAGTTAAGGTATTAAATGGCAAGCCCTGTCTTTTTGACTTAAGTCTTACAAAAGTATACACTCCATTTTCATAGTTCCAGTGAAAGATAAATTTTTAAGATTGCCTTTCACTCTAAATTGGGCTGAGGCTGTTTCTTTAATAGTTTCTGATAGATTTCTCCTACTGAGTAACCCTACATGTGTGACATGAACCCCTTCATTTTTGTCATGGGTATCCTTCAAAATAGTTCTATAAGAGACTATATACCTTGAAATTTATTCTGTCAAAGATTCGGTTTCCATAATAATAATGCTCTCACATAGTTCCTCAAGCAGAAACTTGGGAGAATCCTTTTTACGTTATAATGAGTCAAAGCAGTAAAAGTCTTCTGTGCGTCATTAGAAGATAAATTACAACAAGCAACAGGTGCTGCTAAAGAATTGAAGCGGTAAAGACAGTATGAGGCGAGCACTGGAAACAGAAGGTGCTGTAGAAAGAAAAGAGTTAGGAAAAGCGAAAGAAGTCATTGATAACGTTAAAGACGTTGAAGGTGCAGTTGAAGGAATTAAAAACAACTTCAATAAATAAGACTGAATTTAATGAAAAGAGCGCTACAATTGCTGGTGACTATTTTTCTTTTTATAAAAATATACTCTACCAGTACGCTTGAATTTCAAATTTAATATTATGACGTAAAATATAGATTACAATTCATTTTAGCTTTTCTTTTACATTTATTAAAAATCTATTTCATGAATTTTTATTCTATTATTCTGAACCAGCTTAATAAATAAATCATTAATAATATAATATCGTTCGAATACCTCGAAAATAATTTTGAGATATTCTTTAATCATTTTTGTTATATTCATTATCTGACGTTGTTCCATCATATACACTATAAACAAAGTAAAAATCAACATCTGATTTATTGACATATTTATCAAAAATAATACGAAAAATATCGTAATCGGCTAATGATAGAGAGAATGCCCATAAAATTTATAACCTGAGTTTGATCTTCTAATAACAGCTCTTCAATCTTTTGTATTTAAATTTAATATTATATAACTTCCATAGTTCTTGAAACTTTTTGTAAAAATGAAATGATCATTATAATCAATATTATCATTATTTATTCCATAATCTTTTTCAACTCACCGTGAATATTTTTGAATCACATTCCATTCATATAATTGATTTTCAATCTCCCATGGCTTAGTATAATTAAAAAGTTAATACATTATTGACTGAAATAGAATCTAAATCTTCCTTTTTATACATTCCTCACATAGTAACCTCATTAATGCATATGACTTATTTAAAATAATCATTTTTCTTAATTTTTATAGTATGATTTAAATATTCTATAAAATCAGCTTCCATTTCTTTTTAATTCAGCTAATAATACATCAGCAACTTTGAAAATACCATTTTATCAATATCTTGTTTAATTGAATTTAATTTTCTTCTTGTGAGCTGATATATACTAAATTACTATTAAGTTGCTTGTATTTTTAATGTCTCTATTTAATGCTGCAAATTCTCTATTTTTATTAGAAGTGGGATCTAAACCTAAAAATCCTCTCCTCTCTGTTCAAAATTATATATGAAATAACCGAAAAATATCCATTTATAATAAGAACGAGCTAAATACCATCTTTCTAAATCGGTTGTTAATCCAGGAACCTTAATATTCCTATCATATACTTCCAACAATCTAACTCCAAACAGCGTAATTATACTAATATCATCCGTTAATAATTCTTCAATTTTTCGCCTCAATAGACGACCATTCTGAATCGTTTTTATTCTCTGATTACATAAAAATCAAATACTACGGATTCAACTTTGAAATAAATTGATCATGTAGATTACTAACGCTATATATATCGATTCTTTATAATACAAGACTTCATTTCTAATATACTCAATAATATCCTCAAATTTTGAATAATTTAAATTTGATTTCTTTGCATATTCTAATAAAAATATATTCAAAAATCTTTGTAACTACTCTTAAGTTCACAAGATAAATCAAAAACTGTTTCCTAGTATAAAACAAAGCTGATGTTGAGATTTTTGACATTACTTTTTCTAACAATAACTTACCACCTCTAGTTTCATTAATATGAATTTTCATTAAACTATTATAATTATAACTAAGAAATACCAAATTTAACTTTTTATAAAATGTATACACGACTACCCTTATTTATCTATTTGTTATAGTGTAAAATCCTAAAAGTTACTTTTTATCATGAAAAGATTATGTATTATAACTTATAGAAAATATTTCCATTTCTAATGTGAACTATGTTGATTAAAAAAGCCTAATTTACCTTCTTCAAAGTGAAATTAAATACTTTTAAATACTAAATTTGTCAATTATGTACTATAAAAGTTTGAGTTCTAAAATGTCGTAGAACTCAAACTTACTTCATAAGAATTAAATTTGTATTTCTAGTTAATCATACATTCTTGAGAAAAATGATTTTAATCTTAAGACTCATTCATCAATTATCCAGTTCTAATTGCAAAATCTTTACACTATTCATCAGTAGATAAATGCTCCCGCACTGTGTAACTCTGCATTTAAGAAAAATACTATTAAATTTGAAGTTGTTGACTCAAATGCATATTTTCCTCCAATAGTAGTAATTTTTCATTTTCTCAACATACGTATGCAATGGATACGTTGATAAGCAGCCTTTCTTAATTTTCGTCACAAA